>Ga0196964_10000157_pt1 | contig 46963 bp, 75 predicted proteins | sample S1_10metaG_FD_148615 | JGI IMG/M metagenome (GOLD analysis project Ga0196964, IMG submission 148615) | Soil microbial communities from Anza Borrego desert, Southern California, United States - S1_10 | ecosystem: Environmental > Terrestrial > Soil > Desert | place: USA: California | collected...
GGCGGCGGAGGGGGATGGCTTAAAAGATATATCGCTAATCCTGCTGCAACATATACCTATACTGTCGGAGCGGCTGTGGCTGGTGGAGCTGCGGGCGCGAATCCTGGCTCGAATGGGAATACCACAACTTTCGGAGCACTGACTGCAAACGGTGGCAGTGCTGGGGCGGCAGACACGTCTTCTATCAATGCGCATATAGTTCAAGGTGGATTGGGCGGCAGTGCATCTGGGGGCGACATTAATTTAACCGGAAGTTCCGGTGGTCCTGGCATAACTATAAGTTCAAGTGTTTCACTTGGAGGATATGGCGGACCGTCGCAAATGGGCGGACTGATACGCGGACCTCTCAACGCCAATGGTGCTAATGGTTTAACGCCTTGTGGTGGTGGTGCCGGCGCCGCATCGAATAACGCAACTTCACGAGCAGGCGGTGATTCTGGGCGCGGTGAAATTGATGTTGAAGAATATTATAACGGTTAATTTTTTTTAGGAGATTTTTACTATGAATAAAGAACTTTTTGATAAAACGAAATTAATTTTGGATGAAATTAAAGCTAAATATACGAATAGGATTAGAAAGCCCGGCGAGACATTAACAGATCCGGTTCTCAGCCCTTATCCCATTTATACATTTTTAGCGGATAGAGATCCAACAGAAGACGAGCCGAATGTTTATCATGGTTATGATGGATTGGTATTGTTCTGGGTTAATCAAACGTCTACGGAACTTTCTGTATCTACAGATAATTTAGACCCAACACTAGGCTGGAAGAAAGTAGTTACAGCTTAATTCCATCAAGAATTTATTGATCTCTAAAGGTCAGCAAGCAATTGCTGAAGATAAAAATTAGAAAATAAGGAGAAAGTATAATGGCTCTTTTAAGTTTAAACCCAAATTTTGCAGGTCAATCAGGAGTAAATCCTCGTCTAGTTCGAATGATCTCAACTGATGATTATGATGCAATTACCGCAGAAAATTACCTATTAAATGCATCAAATCTTGGAAGTCCTTTGATGCCAACAGATTTTATTTTTGCGTCTTATGGTGCGGATTCAACAATACATGGTATTTTTTATCCAGTAATTGATGCTGGCTCAATTACGCTAGCGCCATACGTGGGTGAAGGCAATGTTCAATTGCCCGTACTGGTTAATCACATTGCTATTTTTAAAGATACGAATGGCTTAATTGGAGATGATTCCGCAATGGCAATCAACGGCGGCAATTTCCAGGCTGGATTGTCTGGTACTGCGGGTTATCTTGCATCTTTTCCAGCAACGGCAGCTAAAGGCAGCTTACGCCTTACAGCGGTTGCCAATAGTGGGGACACCGTTACGACCATTAGCAATGCGGCTATGGGGCAAGCCAGCGTTGTTTCAATCCCTGATCCGGCAGCAGCGACGGCTAATTTCTTGGTTGCGCCAGCCGCGTTGGTCAATAACAATCTTTTGAAAGCCAGCGGAACTGCTGGGTTATCTATTGATTCAGGGATCGCAGCTTCTGCTGTGCAGCTGTCTGCCAATATTAAAGCGAATATTTCCGCAACATGGGGAGGTGGCTCAACAACCAATGCTTTTACGATTTCTGGAATTACAACCTCTAGCATTCCAGCGGGAATTAGTATAGCTACATCATCTAATAATGTCTCCATAACAAGTGCCAAAATTCTTAGCGCGGATACATTAACAGTGCAATTTAGTGCCGATCCCGGTGCAGGGACCTCTGTTTATTATGTGATTTTTGTTGCGCCACAATGATGAGTCAGCATGCTTGGGACATAATTACTTCATGCTTGTTTTCAGTAATACTATTTATATTTAATTACTTTAAATTATTTCTGAAAATGAAATACGATATTGATAATTTTAAAGGTGTAATTAGTGAAATGAAAGCATTAACCATGGAAGAAAAAAGGGATATTAATACCCGATTCAACCTGCTTGAAGTTAAAATAGAAGAAAGTAAATTGATGATTATTGATGCCATTATGAATAGACAAATTTCAACCAGAAAAAGGAAAACAGAATGAAACATAAGACTGGATGTTCATGTAGATTTTGCAGTTATTCAAATTTTAGTAAAAATAAAATTATTGAAACAAAACATAAAAATACTGAAAAACACATAAAAGGTGCTGCTAGATATTTTGCTGAATATTTCCCGTCGACTTTAAAATAGTTTCTTCTGGAATTATTTTTAGCTCTTCCATATCTACAATATGGCCCCATGTAAGTGGACTATCCTCTAGATGCAATTCGGCGTATCTAGTAAGAGCTTCATTTAAAGTGTCATGAGCGCTATCAAAATCAGAAAAGCCTCCGCATGGATAGTAATCGTCTCCAGTAAAAATCAAAAAACGTTTCATTTTTGCTCCAAAACCATAAGTGTGATTATCAAATTAATCACCCTTAAGACGGTAATAATGGTACAGGCATCCACCACACAATTTTTGAGCTTTCTATCCCTCTTCCCCATGCTTCTACAGAGCATTTGGGAAATCTAGTTTTATAAAACTCTTCGGAATAAACTCCATGAAATATTTTGTTCATAGTTTTTTGTAGTATTGCACAACACCAATCTGTAGTTGTAAAAGGCATATCTTCAACTAAAAAAAGTATCTCTTGACCTTCTTTCGGTTTTTCTTCTGAAAATTTTATCCAAGCAATTTTTTCATTCATAAAATTAATCACCCTTATAATATTCCTTTTGTTGATAATATTGATTTAACCATTGATCCAAAAAATCAGTCACCCTTATTAACGATTTTAGCAATCGCCATAATTAATCTATTTATCTGTTGGTCTGCATCGTCTATCAACTTTCTAATATCTGATGTATACCATGGATAACGATTTTTATCTATTTTCGCATCCATTGAATGGTCAATTTCAAAGGTTTTTGATTTTATTAAATGCAAATCCGCCTGAATATTGCCAACAATGTCAGATAGAGGACCCTCTTTATTCATAAAATCAATCACCCTTATTCTCAATGCCTTTCAGCTCATTCAAAGTTAGTTGAACATGTTCAAAATGTCCTATTGTAGCATTCCATTTTAAATCGTCTAATAAATGATGTTTATAGAAATCGTAGAGGCTCATTTTTTCGCTGCTGTAAGTTTTGAAATACTTAGAAACTATTTTTTTCAAATCTTTTGCGTCTATATTTCTGCAAGCAGAACATATAATTTCTGTTAAATTTTTTAGTTCAATTTCCTGTGGGATATTTAAAAAGCAGCATAATTTGATATACAAATCATTTTTTATTGAATTGTCTTTATAGTCATCATCAGGTTCTGGAGTATGACAAGGCATATTCTGCTCTCTCTTGTAAGTCTAGATTAAATATTACATTAATTAAATAGCGGAGGCCAGATTTGAACTGGCGATCTGTTGATTATGAGCCAACCGGGATGAACCGCTTCCCTACTCCGCAATTTTTTTATAAGGCATCATCTCCTTTTAGGAATTTTGAAAATGGTTTCAACCATGAAAATTTTTTGGCCTTTCTTGTTGCTGCGGACGCTCTGACATTTCTTTTAATGCGAAACCCAATTATAATTTCTCCGTCTTCTTCGGATTTCACTTTAAAATCGACATCATGAACCAAACCGCAATCGCAACAACCCATCTTATACCCTTTGTGAACTGGATAAATCCAATCTGACCAACCATCTTCATTTGCGTAATGCTGCTTGTATTTAGTCATTTTTAGTCTCGCAATTCACAAGTTTGTATCCATCTTTTTTCAAATAGATACAGAGGATATTAGTTTGTATCTATTTGGATTTCTTAGAATGGAATATCATCATCGTAGCTCCCGTGCCCTGCCGCTTCCATTTGCTGCTCTACTTCTCCTTCATTTGGAGGTACCCATGGATTCCCCTCCCCTTTTTTACTATCCAACATTTGCATTTCTTTAGCGATTATTTCGGTGGTGAAACGATCCGCTTTCGTTTCTTTATCTTGCCACTTGCGGGTTTGGATTCTACCCTCGACGTAGATTTTAGAACCTTTCTTCAGATATTCTTTTACTATTTCTGCTAATCGATTAAAAAACACAATCCGATGCCATTCGGTCTTTTCTTTATGTTCGCTGGTGGTTTTGTCTTTCCAAGTTTGGGATGTGGCCATACTGATATGAGCTATGCAGATTCCGCCTTTTGTGTATTCTACTTTTGGGTCAGTGCCAAGATTTCCGATCAGAATAACTTTATTTACGCCTCGTGACATATTTCCCTCTTTGCTTAAGTTCCGGGCCTTAGGCAAACCCAAAAACCCGGCGAGATATTTTCATGAGGCTTAAGTGTAAGTTATATCTCGTTAACTATCCAGTTTTATATCTAGATAATTATCTTGTTTATATCTAAATACATATCTTGATATATATCTCGTTTATCTAAATAACGTACATTTTATTTGAAAATACGCTTTACATATTTCCCATAATAAGCTACATTGAACCAATTAAAGTTAATTTAACCTTTTTTTGGGAAATTTTATGGATATCGGGCAAATTAGACTGTCTCATCTTTCAATGATGACCGGCATGATCCGAAGGACATTAACGGCCAGGGCACATGCTTTATTCGATAAAAATGATTTGAATCGGTCTTCAGGTAATCAAATTATTTTAAATTCTGATCAAGTGTATCAACTTCTTGAAGATCAATTCATATACAAAAAAGGCAAGATAATTTGCATGGCAATGAGAAAAGGTGGTGTTGGAAAAACATTTATTTCCTTCTTTTTAACGCATTTAATAAGCTCTCTAGGATTAAAGTTCTGCATAATCGATCTTGATCAAGAAAGCCTTTTGACACAGAAGATATTAAAGATACAAGATTATTTGCCGATTAATACTCCTGTTTTTGTTGATCTTGTGAGTAAGAATATTCATCCCGAATTAGGGAGAAAAGTTAATATCGAAGATATCATTATGCCCGTCTCTAAAAACTTAAGTATAATTCCCTCAACTGTAAAAAATACATTGCTTGCTCAAACTATTGCATTTCAAGGTATCAAGCATTATGAAAATTGGTTAAATGAGCTTTGTATTGATTATTTAAGATCGCACTATGATGTTATTTTAATAGATACACCCGCTGGGGATTCTGTACTTCTCTCTTCTTTTTATCTTTGTTTAGATGAAAGAGATAGCATTTTAATCCCGGCCTTTGCTGATCAAGCTGCCACATTTTCAATTTCAAATACGCTTAATGATATCTATGCAATTAGAAAAGAATTTAAAAAACCCTTAGATTTAGATATTAACGTTGTTATTAATAAAAAGCCTACTAATCGATTGTCCGAGGAAAATTTCGAGTCTGAAATACAACGATTATATAATGAATTTATATGGAGAGAATATATACCAGACAATGCTCAATTAACTACAATTTACAACCAACCTAGTCTATTAGATTCTTTAAAAGACCCAAAACAATTCTACGATAATATAAGTTTTTTATTAAAAAAATTTAAAATCTTAAAAGGCGATGAATAATGCCAAAATATCTTAAAGATATTAAAAGATCACAATCGGAAATCCCAAAGCGCCCTTTCCGAATAAGAGAGGATTTTGTAGCACCTTGGCAAGCCTCTATCCACACCTCTGTTGAAGAACAAGATATAAAACGAAATATATTACAAGATAGCGATTCAGGTAATATCGAGATACAAACGAGATATATACGAGATAGAAACACGATAGCATCGCGGCATATACAAGATAGCAAACCGGATAATAACCCGGTAGCAACGAGACAACTAACGAGAGAGCATCAAGCTATAAAACAAGATATTCATCAAGATATAGAACGAGATATAAAATTATTGCGTCATCATGTAAAAGGTCTCATCGGTCATCAGAAAAACCTATTTGAATATGTGCTAGATTTCGCCAACTTAAATGATGGATTTAATAGCGGTTTTATTTCCTCGCATGAGATGGCCTTATCTATCGGATGCACTTATGCTGTTGTTAAAATAACGCTTTTCAACATGATTAAAAAAGGCCTCTTAATACGGCACAAGGGGAAAGGATGTAGGGGAGGGTATATTATTCTTGAAATTCCGAAAGAAATTAAAGGGCTTTACTGTGAATTTCATCAAGATATTAAGCGAGATATAAAACGAGATATATCACAAGATAAGACCGAAAATCATTATAGTAGTAGTAATAAAAATATTACTATAGGGAAGGGATGGGATGAAATTGATTGTAATCCGCTTGAAGAAATACACTTCGACAAAGGATGTCTCAAACAACTGAAAGAATGCGGTGCTCACCCTGAAATAGTTCAAGCCTCAATCAACCATTTCGCGTTTGAGCGCAATAAAGTTACTGATACTAAGGAGCGGAACGAAAAGTACCATTTAAAGCTCATTATGGGCGTTTTGAGAAAGGGTAATGCATGGACAAAGCCACAAGGCTATTTGTCTCCTCAGGAGAAAATTTTGCAGGATTTTCGGGATGAAAAGAAAGAGGAGGAGGGGAGAGTAAGACAAATGATGGATCAATTGTTTGAAGAGCAATTTAATGAATGGTATTCAAAAATATCTCTAGACATTCGCAACAAGAGAACGGTTGGAGACCTTCGGTTAGAATTTCGTAAAACTGATTGGTCTGAAATTTATAAACGAATAAAAAAATAAAGGAGAATTTTATGTTAAAATTACAAAATTTACGTGGTAATCCACTTAGAGTTATTAGATTTTTATATTCTTCAATTGAAGATATTGGAAACGGTATAACAAAGAAAATTCAGCTTTCAGAGATAATAAAGACTCTTAATATTACCAGAGATTCGGCTAGAACCGCCATTAAATTTTTGAATAAAAATAATTTAATTAGAAGGTTTGATTATTTTCCAGGATTAGGAGGATGGACTCGATATGAATTGTCTAGTTTAATATACAGAGAACTTCTAAACAAAGAAGGAGAAAATGAGTTCCTAACCTTCAAGGCGAATCTCATAATAAGTTTATCAGAAGAGGATAGAAAGAGAGTTTTAGGATTTTTTTGTTCCTCCAAAGCTTGAGCTAATTCCGGGGCATGGCGAATGTTGGGTTATCTATCTGGATCAAAAAATCAATATTTAATACAAAAGTTCTACGTGGAACTTTAAGGAAATTTATGAAAAAACTACTTAACCTTTTCAAAAAACCTCCATGCACTCATAAGATGCCAAGTTCTTCAGACAATACAATAACTCCTTGTCATAAGAAGTGCATGAAAGAACAGATTCGGAAGCAAAATTTTATAACCTGGCTTCATAATTATGATGAATTGCACAGGATTCATGCGGAAATATATGGACATTGTTCGGTATGTAATCATTACGGATGTCAAAGCATAATTCACGCTTTTGGTCTGAAGTAGGCATAAAATGGAGACCGCTCAACACACTGCTGAATCGGGATTACGTCGACGTGCTTTCTTAATACTGACCCAATTGTCTTTCATTTCCACAATTCCTAATCTGCTTTAAACGACACGCATTTCAACGTGTAATGTATGGATTTACCTTCATCGGTATATGCAATATGTAAATGCTCTTTTGGAAAAGCTATCTTTTTATCCTCACAAGCTTTTTTAGTGCTGAATAAAACATCTGTTACTACGCTGATTTGCGGTATGTACATAGAAAGATTAAGCTGCCCATCACGACTTCTATTTTCCGATGCTTTTACTATATCTTTAACTTTAAAATAGTCTGGCGTATTAAGATAGTATATTAAAATATAGGCTATCATTTTATTAGCTCCGGGTTTTGGTGGATGTTGCCGACGATTTTACCCTTTGACATATTGCAGACAAGCGGCAACACACAGTTTTTGTTAACAACAGCTCTAAGCATATATCTACATCTATCATACATGACAATATAATGATGCCCTCCTAATTTAACCAAATCATCCTCGCAATATTCCTTTCCATTTATATCCAGGCAATTTTCGCCGAGATATCGCATGATTTTCAAATTAGGATCATCTAAGGACGCGAAAAGATCGTGGAAATAAAGTCCGATTTTAATTCCCCAAGCATTTCCGCTATCCGTTATATCATTAAATGTAAAGACCTTCATTTTTTTGAACTTATTGTGCCAAGCTCTAAATTTATACTGTTGCATTAAAAATCTCCTTTGGCAACTTGCAAACAAGTTACGCCAATTGATCGCCACATATCTACCACTTTTTGACGGTCGTCGAAGACGCAAATTAAGCGGTCTTTGTCTTGCTGCGACAATTCGTTGTACCATTGAGCCTTTAGAATTTGGTCTGGAGTAGAGTCACCTTGTTTTCGCATATATAGTATACTTGCGCAATAAGGTTCTCCTGCAATCCCCAGTAATGTATTTTTAGATAGCCATTTTATTGTTTGATTAAGAACAATGATACTTCGACCAGAAAATATTTTTATATCTGAAGGCGGCTCTATTTTGGTTCGGCATTGTCCGCAGCATTCATCCTCTCCAAAAAGCAGTTGTTCCATGATTCGTATAACAGGTTTATTTGGAACATCATCCACACAAGCCCTATAAAAATCATCCCAGCGTTGATTTTTCTTATCTGCAATAAAATGTTTGCGATGATCGTTGAGCGCTAAAGTGCCATCTAAATCAAATATGTAAAGTGGTTTCATTTATTATCCGCCTCAATATTTATAGTTGTTCTGTACTTACCTGGTTCCCAAGACCAGGGTTTTTCTTGCGCTAATGCTTCATTTAGAGCATTCAATGCGTTTTTAACAGCTTTGCTGGCAACGTCATCAAAATCATAGTTTTCAGGAAGAGCTTGCTCAAAATAATCAGCATCAACTGAACCTGGTTTCACGCCCTCACAGATAACCAATCTTAAATCGGGTGTAGGTCCAAGCTCATTATCTTCTAAAAAACATTCGATGTCGTCTATACTATAAAAATATTCGTCGTGCGCATAAGAATAAAGAGGGGTTTTTTCATCCCACTCCTTAAACTCTTTTTTATTGTACTGCTCGATATTCTTTTTGTTCCAAGCCTCATCACGACATATTACACAGGCTGTATAATAGTCTCTTTTAAACATTTGTCCGCACTTACATAAAGTATGTGTTGCGCCATCTTGTCTGGCTGAATCTTCAGACAAAAAATAATTGCCTTTGCTACTCATCCATGCTTCTACTGTAACTTTTTTAGCAGATTCTTCATCAGTAACTAAGATGATTATTTCTTCTTGTTGCATAAAACTCCCTTAAATTATTTTAGATAAATCTTGCGGTACATTTCGTTGTGTTTTCTTATTGCATCTTGCTTTTCTCCAAAAAACCAGCTTCCAGCAGCATAGCATAAAACATGTTTGCAATAAGTTCGGAAGATAAGAATAGGGCCATCTCCAGCAAAAGTTTTAGTTATGTCCTCTTGAATTTCTAATATTCCATTGCAATAAATGCACGGCTTTAGTTCCTCAACCGGCTCGAAGATGAATTTTTCGTTATTTAAGTAATACTGCTTACCTTTGCAAACAAATTTCATAGATTTAGATGATAATGAAAGATCCAATAAGTAAGTTAACAATTTTAACCCAAGGGTGGTCATTTTTTCAGAAGTTATGAATAAACGATCATCACTGTACATAGTGCATAAACCGATTATCTCAAGCTTATAATTCTTATTTTCATATTCTTGAATAAGACGACTTCCAATAGACATCGCCAAATTTTCAAGAATCTCGTCGATTTGTTTCATTATTCATACTCCTTTTCTTCAATCACAGCTACACCAAATTCGACAGTCTGTTCCGCCTCTATTTGTACAGTAACAGATCGTTTTTGATTTGTTGAAACTTCAGTAACAATGACTTTAAATATATATTCGCCACCTTCATAATCCCTTTCCACTTCATCTAGACATTTTTCTTCAACAACATCTTCAGCGGCTTCTTTAAATCTACGTTTCTCCGAGAATTCTTTTAAATGGCCATCTCCGATATAGACAGCCGTTTCTACTTTTTCATGCAAAAGTTCATCATCCTCGTAAATGTCGCACAGAAAATATCTGTATTCACTCATCAATTACTCCTTTAAATAAATATCGTACTCTTTCACAAACGTCGTTTCACAAACAGCAATGAATTCTTTTTTAATACCAGTAGCCTGTTCTGTTATGACAATAATAAATTCTTCGATATCCGCGTACTCTTTATCGGACTCTGAATTTATATGATCTATATGCGTTTCCAAATCATTACGAGCTATTTGCTTAGCCACCAATTCAAATTTCCCTTGTTCAAGTATATCTCTATCCCTACCTGCAAACCTTGAAAAGTCTTGCACGACTTCGATATTAGCGATAACTAGCTCTTTTCCATGATAAACATTACAAATGAATAGCTGCTCATATTTTTTATTATACGTGCAATCTGGACAGATTTTTTGCTTACAATGCAATTGGATTCCACTGAATCCATAATCATCTAATACAGATTTCAATACTTCATATTGTGCAATATGATTGCATTTAAATAATAGACTAATTATCATCAATTACTCCTTAATTTTCATATCCAATTGATTGAAAAAAGTATCCCATTTTTTTACCTTCTCCCGATCTTAAAATGGATTCAAGTATGTTAGATTTTTCTTTATTTGGATTTTTAGGCAAAATTTCTTTGCCTATTGTATTTATAATTAAGTCCTTATCTGGAGATTTAATCCAGGAAAGTAATTTCTCATAACACACATTAAGTTCAAATTTATTTTCGAATGCTATTGTAAATTTCTGGTCTCCGAAGTGAATTTTAATTGTTGCAGAGACATTTTCAATTTCATTCTGGGAAGTCCATATTAAGAAAGAATCTATTGAGGCAGAATAAATTAATGCAAACCCTTGATCTGCCTCATCATTAAACATTATTTTCAAAAAAGACATAAATACTCCTATTGTTAATTACTTCTTAAACTTTTAAAATCCGGTTTTGGTTTTGAGAATCGACCTTTAAAATTGGTCTTTTCTCTGTTCTTATCAGCCCAGCACTTGAGGCAGTCTTGTTTTTCTAATCCCATGATAACTTGATTTGCGTCTCGATAGGAGTCGAAAACATCATGCTCCTGTGAATGTCCACAGTTGTGATAAATAGTGTATTTAGCCATTTTCTACTCCTTCTGAATTAGATTCATTGGCATAGTATTCGATACGTGCTTGAATCTCCTCTCGATTAACTGAAATATGTCTTGGTGCTTCGATTCCTAAGCGAACTTGATTGCCTCGAATGCCAAGAACAGTGATCACAATTTCATTATTATTTATAAATAATCGCTCATTAGTAGAGCGCGTAAGAATTAACATTTATATTTCTCCATAAGCTCAAGAAGAAAGCTCCATTCTTCAATTGCCTTATCTTTAGTTGGTTGGATTTTAGTTCTGCATTCACACCTTGCGCACTCAATTTCATATTCATCTAATATTTTACATAAATATGCTCTACCTCCACATTTGCATCCTTTTCCATGTTCTTCTACTCTAATCACTATTTTTCTCCCTGAAATTCAAAACAAAGTCCTTGAAAGAGGAATTTGCTGGGCAATAGACTGGCTTTGGTCTCTTCAGGATTGCCTGTTTTCTAGCTAATTCTAAAGTGCAATCTGGACAGTAACCCCATGAACCGATTATAACGCCTCCGTGCCGATCACTATTCGTGAAATCGGCGCTGCATTGATCGCAATAGACGCCATTACCTTTGTATTTATAGATGCTCTTCATTAGCCGTTGCCTTTAGTTTTTTAAAGTCGCCGGTGTTTCCACCGGCAGTGTATCCAATCGAATTTTAGTTTTTTTACTGTCCTTGTACCTCCTTGTTTTCAGACTTATTTTTATGGTATTTAACATTTTCTTTTCCAAAATCTGTTCCTCTATATTTTATGGCGCATTCTGCATGTTGAGTTGCCCATCCTTTAGGAAACCGTTCAAAGTGACCTTGACCAACCTCAACCCTAGTCTTGCATCTATAACATATCCCGGGATATTTATTCCTTGGCATAAAGCCTCCTTATTTGATTAAAAACCGCCTGCTTCCAGGAACAATTTTCTGAAACTGGCTATGAAGATCAGGGTGCTTGTCTTTGAATGTATCCACGTCGAATTTAGTACTCTCTTTCGAATTCTTCCAAGTGCAAAGGACTTTATCTTCGAAAGTTAAACCTTCCTTGTCTTTTAAATCGATCATAATTTTACCCTTTATATCTTTCTCCTGTGATTCAAGATGTTTTATCTGCTCTTGGATTATTTTCAGTCTTTCGATATCTTGAGATTGTTCATAAGTGGCATCTAAAAAATCCCCCGATATATGCTTTGTATAAAATGTTTTAACATCCATAATGTTTTGAGGAGGCGGGGGAATGTCTTTTTTAATATAGAGATCCCAAAACTTATTTGCTTCTTCAAGCATGTAGCTGTAGAAATCAGGATCAAAGTTACAGTTATGTCTGTATAATTGCTTTTCTATAATATTCAAAACTACTATTTCTCCAAATTCCAAATTACTTAATCCCAAATGTAATTGAAGTTTTGAATAATAGAACATGAATTTAATATCAGATGAATCCAGATATTTTTTACTTGATCCTAATTCTAACGCCCCAGAAACAACTCTGCCATTCTTGTCAAGATAAATAGAATGAGGAGGAGAGCAAATAAATTCATACTGATTACTATCTATATAGTCTGATATTCTTGTTTCTAGATTCGTTTCTTCTTTCCAGCAATTAAGAACGATATTTTTTATTATTTTGTCGAACTTTAAATTTATATCATTATTATTACTTTCAGATTTTCCAGTTTTCTCCATCCATACTTGAAAGCTAGATTTATATTTATTATAACCCAAGATCGATGCTATATCTGATCCAAACAAAAATAAAGGTTCCGGTCTAGCTAGCATTAGCCGCTCCTTGCGTTTCTTTAGCGATTTTTGCTTTAACAGCATCTTCTAATGAATTAATGAATTTTTGAATTTCTTCAGATGGCAAAGACTCTTTTGAATAAAATCCTTTCCCTTCCAGCTTTCTATTAATCTGTTCTTCGGTATAATTTAATGTTGTGCACAAGCTATGAAAAATTTTAAGTTGTTCTTCTGTCGCAAGAGAGATTTCTTCGCCTTCATTTAGCCAGTTTGATAGCTCATTACCCAATTCAATCCCAGGCTTATCTATTGATCTATCAATAAATTTACCAGTTCTATCTTTAATAAATGTTGCAGTATTGTCACTATCCATCATGATAGCTAATGTAAACTCATATTCTATGTTTCCTTTTTGTTCCGGAGTTAATCCAACCTTTCTTGGCCTTTGCTTTTTAAACCCATTTTTTTCATACTCTTCTAGAACATATTCAGTTTTAGCGCGAGTGCAGGCAATAATATGACAAGGGCAGCTCATAATTGCTTCTATAAATCTTTTATAACTGGGTGTTCCAATCCTTCCCCATTCGCTGAATGTATTTCCAGATTTAGATTTTGCTGCTGCCTGCTCGACGTCTTCTTTTATCTGATCCCATACTGGAGTAATTGTATCAAGAATAATTATTTCATATCCGAGTTTAGCTGCTTGATTAATGGCTGAAATATATGTATCAACTGTAAAATCAGGCAGCTCTAAAACGTCAAAATCAACGAGATTAGAATAAAGGCTTGCGCTACCGCGTTCAGTGTCAATAACAGCAATCTTTTTACCCATGCCAGATGCTATCAATAATGAAGAATACGTTTTACCTGAACCTGATGTTCCAGAGATTAACATTCTTAATTTAGATTTTTTCCGAGTAGCTTTTTTAAATTCAAATTTCATGAATTTCTCCTTGGATATTTTCCATACTGTTTCTTGTGCTCTAAACTAATTAGACGATTAAGAACGCTTTTAAATTCGTCAATCAGTCCGTCTTTATGCGAGTCCGGTAATTTTTCAAAAGACTCAACCCCATTTAAATGCACTTGCTCAGCCGCTACGCTTTTTAAATGATTAATATAGCTTTTCATTTACACCACCTCGCAAACTGATTCTTGATCCAAGCCGATATGGCCAACTCTCCGACATTTAGACGATATACAATAGTCAGAATTAAATAACTGATACCTTTCTGAATCGTTAAATTTAGGGCCAAAGTCACAAGCATAGGCGGCTCTTTTTTGCCACCAAATTACTGTAGCCCTATTTTGAAATACATCCGTTACCAAGATATCCCCCCTATATATTTCACTTCCGAAGTAATCTAGTAGGCCGGTGAATTGATAAGCCTCGCCTTTGAGATCAGGTGTAATAACCTCTTTGTTTTCATCTATCAGAAACAAAGACCCGTCCATTGGATTAACTCCGCAGCGTACTAATTTTCCCTCAAAAGGCGTTACAAATTTAATTTCCATCTTTATTTCTCCTATATTTCGCGTGCTAATAAATCAGGGGTGGGATCGTAGATCATTTGATTTGACAGCAGGCTTTGCATTAAAGCCAATGGGCTTAGTTGCTCATCAATCCTTCTCTTTTCTTCTGTCAGAATGTCTCTGACTGCGTCATCAAACATCTCGTCAATATTGTGAGCATTTTTTTCAACAATAGAGTCAAGTAGATTATTTAGAGCTTTTTTCGCTGAAATTGATTTTTGGACTTTCCAGTCATAAATCAATTGCATAATTGAATCGCCATCTTGATTTATAATCAGATCAATGCCGTAATCTGAATTTTCCGTGACCAAAAGATACGCAGCTATTTCTCTTTTTTCTCGTTTAGATAAACGATAAAACGATACAGCTTCATATTTCTCAGCTAGATAAACAGTGTTTTTTACAGCATTGGATTGATTCTTAACATGCCCTTGAATAAGAGCTTTAAGTGCGTGACATGCGTCTTGCATAGATTTCTCCATTTGAAGTTAGTTAATTAGACAATTACAACTATAGGAGAAAGAAAATAGAATGTCAAGGGTTTTTATAATATTTTTGATATATGTTATATGACATGATATATTCACATTATGAATACCAATAATATTAGTAAAAAACACCCTGGCTATCACATAAAAAGATTATGTATAGATACACTTTGTTTATCTGTTGGGGATGCAGCAAATCTTTTAGGAGTTCCCCGCGCTAATTTTTCTTTATTAATAAATGGGCGCATGGGGATAAGTGCTGATATGGCTGTTAGACTAGAAAAGGTTTTTGGAGAATCTGCAGAATATTGGCTTGATCTTCAAAAAAAATATGAGCTTAGTTTTGCAAGAAAAAAGAACTTTAAATTAAAAAAATATCATCCACGGTAAAATTATGTCAAAATTGCTCCTTTTACTAAGGAGCGTATATGAAATTTGTTCTGCGGATTATTTTATCTATATTTGTCCTGATAATAACCATTTGCTTGCAAGGATGTTTGGTTGCTGCTGTTGGAGCTGGGATAGGGGCTGTTAAATATGGGAACTCTAAGAAAATTGAAGCGCAATCTAAAAATATGGAAGCCTATAATGAGTATGTTTTAGGGGTTGAAAAGATAAATTTAGAAAGAGAGCATGAACATTTATCACCTATTCCGATAATGAGCAGCAGTGAATATTTATCATCTGCTAAATAAATTTTTTAGTTTTTTACAGGAATTGATATAAATATACTTTCTCCATTGGTTACAGGAAAAATATTCATATATCCATTGAGCATGGCGGGAAAAGCAACGCTTGGAGGAATTTCTTCACTGGAAGAGCTTATGTTTGCATGGTATAGGGGTTTACCACTTGGCATCTCTCCTCTTCTTAGGATAGAGATTTCAATAAAATATGGATATATCATATGATTATGAGGAACTACTCCGGTAGCTCCCCATATTGGCCTTGTAGTGTAAGTGGTTTCTCTGTCCAGAAAACCAGAAGTGGAGCTTCCAACAATTTGAGTTCCTATGACCCCATATTCAGTATCGTAAGAAGTTTTATTTACTGTTTCGCCCGTATAATAAACTAAGATAATCCTATAGTCTGCCAGCTCCAAACTGGTTTCTTGCATTCCTTTTTCTTTTAGTTTACTAGATATTATATTGGCTAAATAATCATATTGGTTATCTTTATCTTGATTTAACCGATGGATTTTATAGAAAGAAAAGCTTTTTCCTAATAGTGGGATTTCTGTCGGATTATAATAAGCGGTTATTTGAGTATTCAGGTGATGGGAGCATCCCGCACAAAAAATAATTAGAAATATAAAAATAATTTTTAAGAATATTTTCATCAAAGTTCTTATTATGCTAATAAAGATTAATTTAAAGATTGATGGCGTCCAGAAGCGCTTGTCGAGCTAGTGTCTAATTAACTTCAAACGGAGGGCCCCTGAACACCATGCACTCTATACCATTGCTTTGATATTAAAGCAATGAATCTCATTATCATAAACTTTTGTTTTGGATAAAAGCAAATTTTATACAATTACTTTTTGAAGAGAGGAGGAAAAAATTCGCCTACTTCAACCCCAAGAGATTCAGCAATTCTAATTAAAAACCATGCGCCCGGATTATGTTCTCCACGCTCAATATCTCCTATATAGCAGCGATTTGTTTCGCATCTAAATGCCAACTCCTCTTGAGAAAGACCTTTCTCCATTCTAATTTTTTTAATCCTTTTCCCTATTAGAATAAGAGATTTTTCTTTTTTCATGCTTGAAAACTAATCTTAATGAGAAAATTGGGCTACTGCTTATATGATGCATAGATTTTTCAACATTAAGGAACAATTAAATATGTTTTTTTTGTCTACAAATAAAATTAATTTAATACGTTCTATTACATAGAACAGAGAATATCTTGCAGATATCAGAAAATTTGTTATACTTAAGAACCAAGGAATTGAAGGAGAGATTATGTCAAATAATAAAGTAATAACATTGTCTGTTGATGTTTCGCCCGCGATGTATGCTCTTTTAGATCAGATGGCTGAGGATTCACATTCTTCAAAAGCTGATATACTAAAAAAATCAGTCTTTTTTTTACAAGTAGCTAAAGAAGAACAAAAAAATGGCAATGCCATCGGTGTAGTGAAAGATAACAAAATTTTAAAAGAAATTGTGAATTTATAAAATGACTATCTTTGATATGGATGCCCTTATAGAGTCCAAAGTTGATTTTAATTTCAGCACAAAAAAAGAAGAGCATCCAAAAGATGCATTTGTTAGACGCATTAGAGAAATGACAGTTTTTTTCATTAGTATTTTTTTAATAATTTCGGCTTTTATTTTTTGTGGCTACATATTATTGAGCCACCATTATTCTCCCGAGTCTGAGAGATGGGCGATGACAGTGGGAACTAGTATTCTTACCTCGTTTTTGTCATATCTAGCAGGTAAAAATATAAATTAGGAATATAATGAAAGTTAGTTAATCCAAATTGGCTATTATTTTGCCAAAATTAAATAAGTTTATCTCGCGCACGAATCCAGATTTTCCTACATCGAAAACTATTGCTTTTTTATTTTTCCTTTTGTAGACTAATTTCAGTCTAATTAACATCAACGGGAATCGTTATGCTCGAGGGAAACGGGGGTACAGTCAAAACCGGATTGACTGGCTCTTTAAACACATCTGAGCGCTCATTAAATGCGCACAAATCAAAAACCTTATCACTCAAAGAATGCAAAGAAATCTCAGAGCGATCCTGCTATGTGAATTTCTCAACAGCTGTTCTTGATTATCTTCGCAACGACTTAACTCGTTCAGAAAAAGATCTATGGGAATTTTTATCAGCTGAGGTGATTTTTGATCAAGACTGGTCTACCAAGCTTTCCATTGGGTATATTTCAAACAGAATTCAAAGATCATATCGGCATACGTCGAGACTGATCAAATCGCTTTTCGACAAAGGATATGTTGAAAAAAATCCGCAGTCTGGAAAAGTTAGTACATATAAAGTACGACTCCCCCGTTTGGCTGCGGATGCTTTGTTATCTCTGCGAGCAAGACGTCGGCCCCAAGCTCCTGGCAAAAATGTCCGGGGTAAGGGGGCCGAGTCTTATTATTTATATAATACTATAACAACAAGGAAGAAGACTGTAGAGATTCCAGCTAAGCTTCCTCAAAAATTGACCATAGAGGAGCCAATTGTTGTCGACCGGACTGCGGAATTAGAAAATCTCGAGCGCAAACTGGAAGAAATTAGTAAAAAAATTACCGAGATTTCCATCGAATTTATAAAAAATCCAGAAAGACGGGAAGAGCTTTGGAAAAAGCGTCAGGAATTAGGGCGAATTGAGTCAAGTATAAGATTAAAAATTATACAGTCAACGCCTACCATTAAAAAATCCATGAATTTTGATGACCCTACGCAAAGAATCATCTGCGATCTTGAGAAAATGCGGATAGAACGAGCCTTGAGCAATCACCCGAATTCAGAAAGACTAAAAAATGAACTGATATTCTCAGTTCAGCGTGGGAATTTTAAGCATCGATCAGTACCGCATGGGATTTCATGTGTTCTAAAATTAGTTAGGGAAAATAGATGGGAAACGCCCGCGGGGTTCAGATGTTAAAAAAACTTGGAATTGCTTATACATTGATCTTGATAATGTCTGTTAATTTTTTAATCATAGTTTTTAGTATATTTTTTGGGCTATACTTGGTTGATTTTAATGCTTTTATTTTCTGTATTTCCTGTAATATTGCTTTACAAATCCATGCATTGATTGGGTTAGGTTTGGGAATTTTTTATTCAGATAAGATTAGATATTATTTTAATAAATTGGTTGAGTAATGCGATTAACTAAAAAACAAGCAAGAAATCTTAAAATCTTATCGAAAATGCCGATTCCGAAATATCATAATAATAAAGTCGAATATGGTGGGTTTTTGTATGATAGCAAATTTGAATGTAGAATTTATCAATATTTTGAATGTTTGAAAGCAATAGGAGAAGTGAACAGGATTGTTAGACAAGTTCCTTTTCATTTAGGTCCAAAATCAAATCTAATTGCAAATTTTGAAGTCAAGTTTGCAGGTGAGGACGATGTTCGGTACTTCAAAATAGAAGACATGGAAGACGATAATTTCTTAAAAAAAACTAAACTGGTTGAGAAACTTTATGGGGTTAAAATAGAAATCATTAAACAAGAGGAATTTTAATGAAATCTGAATTCACTGAAAGTGTAAATTTTATTGTCTGGTCAAAATTTAACAAAATTGCTCGAGAATATTTATTTGCAATTCCGAACGGCGGTTCTCGCCATGCTGCTGAAGCAAATAATTTAAAAAAGCAGGGTGTTAGGAAAGGCGTCAGTGATTACTTTTTAGCATATCCGGCTAAAGGAAAGCATGGACTATGGATCGAGCTAAAAAAAGACAAAAAGTGTAAGGCAACTAAAGAGCAAGCCGACTGGTTGAGAAAAATGCATGAATTGGGATATGAAGCAAAACTGGCATTTGGGGCAGCAGAAGCTATGCAAGCGGTGGAAGACTATTTGAGAATTGGATAATAAAGAATCCTAAATTAAAGGATCATCTTAATTTAGGATATGCAGTTTTCTTAAATTAAGAATAGCTGCCTGTACGGCAGTGAATACGCACATGCAAATTTTCTAAGCTGCTTGTTCAGCAGTGTTATCAATAATATCCTTAATTTCTTTTTCAGTCAATCCTACAATTTTAGCCCTTGGCTTCCCTGATTTAGTGATTATTGTTTCTTCTTTGAGCATGTATGCCCTGTCTACTAAATCAGTTAAATGTATACGAGCAGCTTTAATGCTAAACGAGGTAACTTTTGAATGCTCTTTTTTATCAATTATGTCAGCGTTGCGCAGACCGTCGATCATTTCTAAGCCGACTTGTAATAATGTTGGTTTTTTGGGCATTGTAATTCCTTTAGTTAACCCTGTGTAATTTTTTATCGGACATATCAATCATCCAACTAATTCCGTGTTCGTCTTTAACTCCTACGCCTGCATAACCTAATTTTTTAGCGCATCTAGCTGCAATTAATTGCAGCTCCCAAGAAATTTCTGCGCTTTCAGAATCAATAACAGGATAATGATCTGATTCATCAATGTAATTCATTGCTGTTTGCTCATCGACTGAGCATAATTCTTGAACTTCTTCTATTTCTCTTTTCAAGAGTTCGTAAGAATTTTCTTGATAAAATATTGAGCTTGCATTTATTAATATTTCTTCATCGATTTCTAATTTATAGACGATATCTCCATGAGATTTTCCGCTTTGAGAATCGCCGAAAAATAAAAAATAGCCAAATCTTCCATTTTTAGTGATTTTTGTTATTTCTATGTTTGTTGAGTGATACAATTCCATTTTCTAAACTCCTTTTTCGCTTTGCGACAATCGCATTGCTTATGATGTAATAATATAACAAAGATTAACGTTTGTAAACAGTTTAACGTATTTAATTTTATGTTTAGATTATCTGCATGAAGTTTTGGGAATATTTCCTACAATTTGTAGATGTCTGATAAACAAAGTCTAGTTGTTTTATTTAATAATTTTGGTTATTTTTATTTTAAATCAATGAGTTATTATTTGATTGTATAGATGTTAAAATTTGAAATTACAGATATTTGTTATGCGGATCGCGCTATGTGTAACTCAGCAAGATCATAATGCGAATCGATGAAACACACTTATTTGCTGCACATAGCAACGTATTACCCGCCAAAGCAGTATATCATAAATATGAATAAATATTCTAAATTTCGAATTAATATTCACAAAAATATATACTTATTCTAAGTTTGTAAAATATCTTGCCACACATGATTCAAAAAACTCTTGCTCTTTGTCTTCATGCATATTATTTGGGTAATTATTGATAATTAAAGTGACGCCCCCATTCATGCCGTGATAACGACGATTTAGCAATTTTTTATAATATGTAATTGGTAAATTGGTGATTTTTTCTACAAGGATCGCGGAATAATAGCTACAGTTAGTTTTGTAATCAATTTTATTCAATCTGTTTACTTTAAACACAAGAAGTTCTTTGCTTCTGTAATTTTCAAATTGAATAAGGCTAATTCGCTCAGTATTAAAAATTGGTAGAGGTTTAAGCGGGCATATGCTTGTAATAGAGTCATTAGGGCATGTTTTGAAATTATAGATCTCTTTCGCGTAGACGTTAGAAAAAATCATAGTAAAAATAAATAAAATAATAATTTTTCTCATTAGTTTACTATATCCGATTTCCCAAACTATTGACAATTAGATTAATAAATACGATCTTCGGGAGATGCCTCATTATCAACAAAAAATACAGGAATTGCGCAATGCGAAAACAGTAGATCAGCTCGTAATAGCTGTTAAAAAAATTAGCTTATATCAAAAATGTGCTGAAATAATTAGGTCGCAACGATTAATTGACTCTCAAAACGATGCCCAAAAACAGCAGTAAAACAAGGAATTCTATACACAGGTGGAAGAAGGGTGAGTCAGGAAATCCCAAAGGGAGACCTCGAAAATTTGTTTGTACGCTAAAAATAAACGGTTATAAATTGAGCGAAATTAACGATACTTTGCAAACGATGATTGCTATGAATCACGCAGAATTAAAAGCGATTGAAAAAGATAAAGATTGTACCATTCTTGAGCAGATTGTAGCTGGAGCATTATTGCAATCTCATAAAAAGAAAAGTTTGTATAATATTGAAACTCTTTTAACTAGGGTTTATGGGAAACCGTCTGAGCAAAAACAAGTTGAACCCGAAAAACCATTACAGCCTATTATTATTATCTCTAATGATCCCATTGAAGCCGCGCGCGAATATCAAAAATTAATGGGCTAGGTTAATGCCAATCCCGATCGAGTTTGATTTTAGAAAACCGGATTATGTTGCTGTCTTCAAGCGTCGAGCTGAAAAATTAAAAAAGATTCGTGAAAACCCCGAAATTTTACCGTCTCTAAAAGCATATTATAAGGAAAATCCCGCGCAATTTATCATAGATTGGGGTTGCACAATTGATCCGAGAAACGTGGAAAAAGGTTTACCGGCCGTCGTGCCATTTTTACTGTTTGAAAAACAAGAAGAATGGATAAATTGGACGGTTGATCGATGGAAAAGCGGTGAATTTTGTCTAACTGAAAAATCCCGCGACATGGGTGTGAGCTGGATGGCTGTCGCTCTGTCTGTGACACTATGTTTATTTAACGACGGAATGACGATTGGATTCGGCAGCAGGAAAGAAGACTCTGTTGATAAGCGTGGTGATCCACAATCATTATTTTATAAAATCAAAGAATTTATCAAGATGTTGCCCCGCGAGTTTCGTGGAAAATGGGAAGAGAAAAAGCATAGTGCGCACATGCGCATCAGCTTCCAACATAATGGCGCGACAATAATTGGGGAAGCGGGAAAAAACATCGGTCGCGGTGGTCGTGTCGGGATTTATTTCGTTGATGAGGCAGCATTTTTAGAGCATCCCCTTGAAGTTGAAGCTGCGCTCTCTCAAACGACAAACTGTCGTCATGACATTAGTACACCCCATGGTATGGCGAACCCTTTTGCTATTAAGCGGCATTCGGGGAATATTCCAGTCTTTGTCCTTGACTGGCGTGATCATCCGGCAAAAGACCAAGCATGGTATGAGCAAGCAAAAATTAAAATTGGCGATCCAGTTATTATAGCTCAAGAATTAGATAGGGATTACACCGCTTCGGTGCCGGATATTGTCATACCGGCAATTTGGGTCAATGCTGCTATAGATGCGCATATTAAGCTGAATATCAACGTGTCTGGTATACGAAAAACTGGGTTTGATGTTGCTGACCAGGGTAGAGATAAAAACGCACTCGTTGCGCGGCACGGTATTCTAGTGAGCAAAGCAAGGTCCTGGAGTGGGAAGGGCGATGACATCTATGGCAGTACTCAAAAAACATTCTCATGGTGTGACGAAAACGGATATCAGCAAGTGGATTATGATGCAGACGGCCTCGGCGCGAGTGTGCGCGGCGATGCAAAAATGATAAATGAAGAGCGTACAAATAAGATAATTTTCAATGCGTTTCATGGATCCGGAGAAGTTGTCGATCCCAACGGTGATGCGTTTGGGATCATCGGGCGAGAAGCTGGTATCAAAATAAAAAACAAAGATCATTATAAAAATGCTAAAGCGCAGGCATGGTTCTCATTGCGACGGCGATTTGAAATGACTTATTTAGTCGTTACTGGACAAGCTTCTTATCCCCATGATGAATTAATTTCATTGGATAGTAAGCTGGAAGGTCTTCATCAATTAAAATTAGAGTTATCTCAGCCGACGTATTTGACCGATAAATCTGGAAAAATTTTGATTGACAAAAAACCAGATGGGGCTTTATCTCCAAACTTGGCCGATGCCGCAGTTATAGTTATGGCCCCCGGAGGCAGAGAGGGGATTAGGACTCACCTTCTAGATCACATGAGCCGTTAATTAGCAGGACCAAGAGTTATTACATTACTTTCGACAGTTGCATAAAAATTCTGGCTATTACCGTAATTTTTCATTGACATTAACTCAAAAGGATTATTATTGAATTGAACCCAACTTATCATGATTTCTTGATAAGTTGATAAGTCAGGAGCATAGAAATTAATCCAGCATAGACTACCCGTTTTGCAAATTAATGTTTTTTGAGAATGGGGTGGAATTTGATAGCCCGGAGTTGGCGTATAAGGATCGTATGTTGCTTGGAATTCTGCCCCGCTTGTGTTATTTACAATAACTTCATTCGCAGCTAATGCTTGATTGCATAAAAATAAGGCACATATAATCAATTTTCTCATAAACATCCTTGTTCGTTAGAAGAAAATTTATAGTATCATTTTTAGATTATTTTTCAAATTTGGCAAAATTATGTATAAATAAAGATCAGATATTAAAAGTTTTTTCAACACAAATTCTTTAAAGACTCTCTAAATATCTTTTCTTTATGTTTTTCATATCTCGCCGCGGAGCAGTGGTGACAAATACCCAATTCAACATCTATAGGAGTTATTTTACATTCTGCGCACGGATGCATTCTAGTTAAGCTTGAAATGAATTCAGGAAAATCAATATATTTTGGGGATAATTTAAAAGAGATTGATTCATATTCATTTTTAAATGAGATAGATTCATTTATCTTCCTCCAGCATTTTAAACAAATTCTATGAAAATTATAAACATCTTCACAACTTGCGCATAAATAGTTAATCTCTTCAAATTTAAATTTCTTTAAGTTGAATCCTCGGAAAAAAGATTTAAAATCAAAATAAATTATCCATGGTTCAAATCTTATTTTCATGTTTTGACCCGCTTATCCAATTCTCAATTTCGCTGAATAAAAAACCTACGCTATGATCTGATATTTTCCTATTTTTAGGAAACTTTCCGGATTTCTGAAGACGCCAGAGCGTGGTTTTAGATAGTCCTGTCATTCGACAGACTTCTTTAGTCCGTATGATTTGATCGCTTAACTGCATTGAAACCTTCTGAAACGAATTGAAATTAACTGAAACGATAATAATCAATTTTATTCTATAAATCAAGTGCTTTTTTAAAATAAATGCTTGCATTTTATAATTGAAATCGTTTATCTTCGCGAGATGCAAGATCAACGTTCGAAACATATTCAAGATGCCGTCAATCGGCAACTAATCGCTACCGCATCAGGAATTTCAGAATCTATTAATGATGATATCCAAGATATTGAAGTTAAGACTATAGCGCTATATTTCGGTTTAAGAGTGGAAGTCGCAATAACAATAAGTGCGGATAAATAATGGATTTTCTGGAGTTCCAACGACTTTACAAACGTGATGAAGATTATCCCGAGCGTTGCTTCGAAATGCAGATGTTCAGGCGCGTGTTAAATGGCAAGCTTTATGATGTTTTGAATTATCCTTTTAATCAACGCGTCAACGGCTCTGGGGCAACTGGGGAAACAATCCCGCTTAGCAAGCGCAGGCCATCTGTACGCTATAGATTGTGTAAAGTAGTGGTTGACCAAACGGTTTCATTATTGTTCGGAGAAGGGCGGTTCCCAACTATTACATGCGAAGAAGACCCAAAAACTAAAGAAACACTGGAAGAGCTTATTTCTGGATGCAATCTTAATTTATTGATGATAGATGCGGCTATCAAAGGATCGGTTGGCAGCGTTGCGCTACTGTTGAAAATAATTAAGGGTAAAATCTTTGTTAATGCGTATTGCACTGAGTATCTAACACCTAAATTTGACCCTGAAAATCCTGACGAATTATCCCTAGTTACAGAAAAATGTAAGAAAAAAGGCTCTGATTTGATTGATATGGGTTACTCAGGAATTGATCCAAGGGAAATATATTGGTGGATGCGTCAATGGGACTCAATTGAAGAACGTTATTACGAGCCGTGGAAGCCATCAGAAGAAGAAAAAAAAGATTTTAGGCCAACTATTGATGAAAAAAGGACAGTAAATCATGACTTGGGTTTTGTCCCAATAATTTGGATTATAAACTTGCCCGGCAAGGAAGACAGCGTTGACGGATTATGTACTTTCGAACCGGGCATAGACACCAATATCGAATTGGATTACCAATTAAGTCAGGGTGGGCGCGGTCTAAAATATTCTAGTGAACCACTCCTTTTAGTCAAAAATCCTTCTCTGAATATGCAGGGAGATATTAAACTTGGAGAAGGCAATATCATCGAAGTAGATGAAAACGGCGATGCAAAACACATTGAAATCAACGGCAGTGCGATTGAAGGCGTTTTAAATTTCTGTGCGCGGTTACGAGAAGTTTTGTTAGAGAGCACGCATGGCAATCGTTCCAACCCCGACAAGCTACATACTGTTCAATCTGGTTTGGGCGCGAGGATGTTTTATCTACCGCTAGTTTGGGTAGCTGATAAATTAAGAATAACATATGGGGAAGGTGGATTTTTACGTCTAATCTTAATGATAATTCAATGCAATCAAGTATATGAATTAGTTTATGAGAAATCTGGCAAGAAAAATATTATTCCCAAAGGTTCATTAAAGAGCGGTGTTAAAGTTGGGTTGCAGTGGCAAGACTATTTTGCTGCAACGCCACTTGATCGCTTACAAGATTCTCAAACTCTAAACAATTTAACTGGCGGAGAGCCGCTGATGACTCAGGGCACAGCAATAAATACTTTATCAAGTGAATACGATATTGTTGACACGGAAAAAGAAATAAGCGATCTTCAGAAATTATCTGAGAAAAAGTCTAAAGACGCTTTGGAATTAGCTTCGGCTAAAAAATCAGATAATAAAAATGAGGTATAAGACTGCATGTCCAAAGAAAATGTTTTAGAAATTTCTGAAGTAAAAGAATCTAAAGAGATTAAAGAAGGTAAGGCTTATGATCCAGCTTATGTTAAAAATCTCGAAAAGGAAAACATAAAATGGCGTCATCGAGCTAAAGAAAATGAAGATGCAATTGCCAAAGCAGATGAAGCTGATAAGAGATCAAAGGAAGCTGAGACAAGAGCAAATAACACTTTGCTTGAAGTTACTAAAATGCAGCAACTTGCTAATAAGCGCTTAATTGACGCAGAATTAAAGTCATTAGCTGCTGAGTTAGGATTGAAAGAACTTAAATATACTAAACTCGGTGAAGGATATGATAAACTTAATGTTAATGAAAATGGTGATGTAGAGGGTGCTCGGGTAATGATGGAAAAGTTAAAACAAACTGATCCGGATTTATTTAAAAGCGCAACTACAACTAATGTAAACTTCCAAGGTAACACTAGAACTGTTACGCAAAATGAGAAGAAGAAAGCTTTAAATATGTCAAATGATGAATATGCTAAAGCTGAGCGTGAATTTTTAAAAAACGCTAAATAATATTCGTCAAACTTTTTTTTGAAACGAGACGTTCAGAAAAAGTAATTTAAATACACAGTCTCTATGGCACGAGATGGCCAAGAGTAAACAAAATACTTTTGGAGCATCAAATGCCTATTGCAAATTTTCCGGCAAACCTAGCGGCCGCTATTCAGTTAGGATATTTAGAAAAACGTTTTCAAGACGGATTAAAAGCCAAATTAGGTTATCGCAGCCTAGCAACTAAAGAAACATTCCGAAATAATGTTGGTGAAACTCTGACTAAAACTCGTGGCGGATTATTGCCCGCTAACATTACCCCGCTTGACCCAACTACTAATACCAATCTAGATAATGGCTTATCTCCACAATATTGGACGGTTGAACAATATAGTTTAGCGATTAATGAATATGCATTTACGCTAGATTTGAATCTAGTTACGCAAAAGGTAGGAATTGCTGATCAATTTCTAAAGAATGCGCAAAAATTAGGTGAAAACGCGTTTAGAAGTATCGATCTTATCAATAGAAATGCACTTTTTAATGCTTATATGGGCGGTAATACGCGAACCACGGCTACTCTAGGTGCTCCCGGTGTGACTATTGCTGTTGATGATATTCGAGGTTTTCAGTATGCAATTCCCACCTCCGGAGCCAATTCTGGGAAACCAAATATCCCAGTTAGTCCTTCTAATACAATGCCGGTGCAAGTTGGATCAAATGTTTATACATTAACAGGTGCAACTGCTGACGTTTCTAATGTTTCTACCGCTTTTCTGGGTATATCTGGAACTCTTACTTTCTCTGCAAATGTTACTGTATTAGACAGCACTTCAGGAAATGCTGTGGTAAGCGCCTATGCGCCATTGATAATTCGGCCCAATGGTCGATTGACTACAAATTTGGTGCAAGCAACTGACTATTTAACATTGCAATCTTGTCGTGATGCAGTTCAAGTCCTTCAAAATAACAATGTTCCTGGTCCTTACAAATTAACCTGTGCGCCAGCCTCATTTAATCAACTTTATAGAGATCCTGAGTTTCAAATCTTGTTTCGTGGTACTGAATTTAATTCGACTGAGTACAAAAACTTTGTACCTTCTGAATCGGTTTTGGGCTTCGATATTATTCGTACGAATATGGCACCTCAGCAAAATTTAAATGGCCATGCTATTCAAAGACCTATTCTGACTGGAGAAGAGTGCTTAATTGAAGCCATGGCCGAAGCTACTGATGAAATTCTTGACAATAAATATGGTAATGAATTGCATGATATTTCAATTGTCGAGGATATTGCGATGGTTACTCGTAGTCCATTGGATAGATTGTCCCAGATTATCGCTCAATCATGGTTTTTCATTGGTGGATGGACAGCGCCTACAGATCAGACTGTTAACAGCGCGCTCATTCCAACTTCAAATTCTGCTTATTACAAACGAGCAGTAGTTTTAGAGACAGCATAATGGGAAAACGAAAAAAATTAGATTCCGATTTAGCGGAGCAATCTGCTGAATCGGAGAAAAAATTAGAAGACGTTGAGACAATAGAGAATATTCCTGATCTTGAGCCTGATAATGCTGAGAAAGAATGTTTAGAGGATCCTAAATCTATTCAATTTTTGCAAGATAGCCTTTGGTTTGTACCCGGAAATGACGGAATTCCAAAACCAAATTTTTATAAAAAAAATCAGGTTATCGTTGCTGACAATCGAATTATTGATGATCTAGCCAGTCAGAATCTTAAATTTGTTATTTTACCGGCGGCCTAATGTTTACTGATGCACAAAAAGTTCAGATTCGTTTTTATTGCGGCTATAGCGCATTCGGGAGCACACCCATCCCGAATTACGCATGGCGTTATAGCAAGCAATACGGCGATTTAGAATTCCGCTTGAACAATATGTCTCAAGATGAGCAAGACGAAGTGATTAATTTCTATTTACCCAATTTATTGCTGTTAAAGCAAGATATTCCTGCTGTTAGAGATAATTCAGACATTGATCGAGCTGCGGTATGGTATCGAAATAAAAACGAGCTTAAAGAACGTAAAGCGAATTTTAATAGTTTAAGAATGGATTTATGTCATTTCATTGGTTGTGACTATGGTCCAGGTTTGTTGAGTGGTTGTATAAGGATATTGCCATGACAACTGGTTTGCAGATAGACCAAAAAATAAGAAAAGGCTATGCAAAAGCAGCAGTGAAGTTGGGAAGACCTTTTAACTTATATCGTTCCTCAAGTTCAATTGATCCAATTAACAGTGGAAATCTAATTGGTTCTTTGAATGTCGATAATACTCAAAGCTGGGATTGGATGAAGGGTAATCGTCCAGGAAATGCAATTTGGTATTTATTAGTGGATGGGCAAGATTCAAGCGCACCATTAAGCGCTGAGGAGGGAGATTTTCTCGTTGGAGAAAAAACTTTCTTTGTTTTGAGCAAAGAATTTCAAATGCCCATGCAAGGAGTGGAATGCAATGCAATCATCAAAGTTTCTAGACCTTTTCAATCAACTAATCCGGGTGGCCAGGGATATGCTGGATACCTTCCTCAAACCTCTACAATGCTCATGCAAGGAATGCCTGCGTCAGTCCTCATCCAAGGACGTGGACGCCAAGCAAAATCAAATCTCCCAACGGACACCACGCAACCAAACTGGATCATCTTAATTGCAAATCTAGGTGACGTTGATGTAAAAACAGGTGACATCATTACTGATGCTATGAATCAAGACTATATCTTATCAGCAACTGAGCAAACTGAATTTGGATGGCGGTGTACCGCGATGCAGGTGGTCAATGGCTGATTTATCTGATGTTTTGGATATGATTTATGATAACGCAGTTTTAGCCATTTATCCGGACGGAACTAATAATCCCTCTGTCGCCAATGTTGATATTACCATAGTCAAAGGCTGGCCCATTAGAGAAAAGCTCGATGAAACTTTACGTTCTGGAAAGGCCATGGTTTCAATCTTTCCAACTTCTGAAGAAAAAACTGTTACTCATTATCCTCGTGACTTTAAGCCATTAAATAAATCAGCGCCCACTTTAACGGCTGTAGTTTCTGGCCAGACAGTAACAATTGGAGGCACTATATCTGTCCCACAAGCCATTATGATAAATATCAATGGGCGTCATCCTGGCTATGCTTATCAAGTTGTTGATAGCGACAGTTTAGACAGTATCGCATCCGCTTTGGCTGCTTTGATTCCAGCAGCATCTTCAATTGGGAATGTCATTACGATTCCTGGAGCGAATCCCATTACGACAGGGATCACAACTTCTTATACAGCAGGTCAAGAATTGGGAAGACAAGAAAGAGTTTTCAAAATTATTATTTGGTCTCCGACTCCAACCTTGCGACCTGTAATTTCTGCACCCATTGATATTTATTTTAGAAAAAATTATCAAATCCCCTTAAGTGATGGGTTTTATTCGCACATTTGGTATTCCAAAACTTCAGAAGAAGATGATTTACAAGTTCCTTTCATTTATCGGAGGGACTTATCTTTTCGAGTGCAATATGCAACGACTAATGTGGAAATTTTTACAACAATTACTGATCCGTATGTTAATAGTCTGCAAATCGCAGCATAGGAGAATATGTGTCTAAAAAACAAAAACAGGCTGAAGAAATTTCAGAAAAAAAAGAACATAAAATCGAATCACCTTATTTTCTAGTAGTTAAATCTCCTTTCAGGAATTATCAAAAAGGTGATCAGATTTCTGATCCTCAAGAAGTGATCAATGTATTGGCTTGTCATGAAGGCCATATGGTCGTTAAATCATTAAAGAATTAAGGAGGCATTATGCCGGTATTTCCACAAGGTGCGATCAATTTAGCATCTCTTAGTGTTCCCAATGTTTACGTTCAACAAGTGCCTCCGAATGTTTTGTTAAATGGCGTTCCTACGGATTTAGCTATTATGGTTGGTTCCGCTTCGTGGGGCCCGGTAAACTCCCCAGTCGTGTTCGGTAGTATGGAAGAAGGAATCAGTGCATTTGGTAGTCCTAAGCCAATAAAGTATGACCTAATGACAGCGGCATTTATTGAAAGTTCTTTAGGTGTTACTAATTTCCGAGGTATCCGAGTAACAGATGGGACAGACACTGCCTCAACAATTGCCTTACTCGACACCAGTTCAGGAATTGGAGCTTATCTTACAGGTATTTATACTGGTAGTGTAGGCAATTCAATTAATGCTGTTATTGGAATTGGATCAAGCTACACCTCTTCTTTTCCATCATACAAGTTGAGCGTCTATATTTCTGGTGGGATTCCTGAGGTATTTGATAATATCGGTGGTTCCGGCGCAGTTTTTTGGCAGAACTTAGTCAGCGCTGTGAACAGCGGTCAATCAACTGCTCGTGGCCCCTCTCAAATCGTTATAGCGAGCCTGCCGACTAGCATTTCAGCTGGTAATGTGGTGACATCTGGTTCTTATGCAACTTTACCAAGCATCTCAGTGGGCAGCCCAGGAACAGGCGCTTCCTTATCACCTAGGATGAAAGCCGTTTCGGCTACCATCGGCGCATCTGGAACAGGATATGCTTCTGGAGACACCATTACTTTGACTGGCGGCACTTTCACCACGGCCATAGTGATTACTGTACTGACGGTTAGCTCTGGCGCTATTGCGACTTTTAATGTTAGCACGCCGGGAAATTACACGGTATTACCCTCAAGTCCAGTCTCCCAAGGGTCAACTTCTGGGTCCGGAACTGGAGCAACTTTCAATGTACTTTGGGGTCTTTTATCAATTATAGTCAGTGCTGGAGGAACAGGATATACCACTTTATCAACCCCATCTGTAACCGGAGGCGGCGGTACTGGAGGCGGCGTGATCACGATTCAAATTGGATCAGTCACGGCGCCTGATCAAGATTCTTATACCCTTACAGGTGGAACTGATGGCAGCTCGGCAGTTACTAGCCAAACTTTGGTGGGTGATGATACCACCAATCCTAGAAAAGGCATGTACGCAGCACGACTTATCGCGGCTGGTTCTGTACTTATACTTGCTGATGCGGATGATCCTACTTATTGGCCACAGCAAGCGGCATTTGCATCGAGCGCAACAGGAGAATCTTGTTATGTCGTTGGAACTGTGGCAGCCGGTTATCAAGATAATATCAGTGGTGCTGCCACGCTACTCCAAACTTCTGGGATAAATAATTACGGATTCAAGCTTGCACAGGGTGATTGGATTCAAATAAATGATCCATTCAATAATGTTACTCGTTATGTAAGCCCGCAAGCTTTTATGGCGGCAACTATTGTCACTCAACTTCCCAGTGGATCTTCTTTAAATAAACCTATGACAGGAATTATCGCAACTCAAAAGACTGCCGAAGGTCGATTATATTCTGATGCTGAACTTTCTCAAATTCGATTAGGAAGAATGGACGTAATTACAAGGCCGATTCCTTCCGGAAATTTCTTTGGATGCCGTTTAGGTGTAAATACAAGTAGTAATCCACTTACTCAAACTGATAATTATCCTCGTATGATTAATTTCTTAGGTTTGACTATCTCGCAAGGAATGGGTCCATTTGTTGGTGAGCCACAAACCCCAGATTTAAGATTACAGGCAAAAAATTCTGTTCAAACATTCCTAATGAATTTATTTACTTTAGGTATGATTGGAGATGTTAATCAACCGGGTAATGCAGCAGCCGCATTTACAGTAATTCTTGATGCGAGCAATAACCCAGATAGTCGCGTAGCTTTAGGCTATATGCAGTGTGATGTAAATGTTTCACTCTTCTCAATTACTCAATACTTGGTTGTTAATTTAAATGCTCAAACCGGAAGTATTAGCGTTCAAGCTTCACCACCCCAATTAATTCAATCTAGCAGGAGATAATTATGTCATTAGACGGTTTGTCAGCTGGTCAGAGTGTCAAGTTGACTATTACAGATCCAAGTGGAGTTAAAAAATTTGAGTTGCTTCGTAGTTTTAAATCTAAACAAGTTTCGAATATTGAATCACGAGTTTATATTGACGGGCGCACTCGACATCCTAAGTTTTATAAAGGATGGGAAGGGACATTTGAGTTTGATCGAGGATCATCTGCAATTGATGATTATTTTAATCAGCAAGAAAGCGCTTATTATTTAGGAGGTGATCAAATTAATTGCACGATTACTCAAACCATTACCGAAATTAATGGAAGCACCAGTCAATATGTCTTTTCGGACGTCGTGCTTAATTATGACGATGCTGGGACAGCGTCAGGTGAAGAAGTTATTACCCAATCAGTTTCTTTTGAGTGCAGCCGACGTCAGGCGCTATAAATTAAGAGGTATTTATGTCATTTGATGGTAAAGAAATAAAAGATGAATTAGGCAGAACAATCATATTAAGGAAACCTAATGTGATGGATCAATATTATTTGAATAAGTCATTGGGTGAGGATGCTAAAAACCCTACCTGTTATAGCATGATGCTTCCTATTATTTATGTAGCTAAAATTGATAATCAGGTGATAGAAAGGCCACTTTCTTATCAAGAATGTCTAGCTTCACTGCAAAGACTTGGTAATGAAGGGATAACAGCAATTGCTGAAGCAATTAATGAATCCTTAACTCCTCAAAAGGAGCAAATTGAAAACATAAAAAAATCGTAAAAGATGCTGCTTTCCAGCAGTGTCTTTATTTAGTCAAAAATGGATTTTCAGAAGAACGAGCTTTTTCTTTAGATGAAGAAATGCGTTTAGGTTTTTGGATCATTTTGAACGAACAAGAATTTCAAAAGAAATTCAATTTCCACACAATGACTTTTGAGGATAGACGATAATGGCAAAAGAATTTAAAAGTTTGAGTGCTTTTGCAAAGCATATCTTAAAAGTCGCAGAATCATTTGATAAATATGAAGCAAAAGCTTCAGAGTTTTTAGGAAAAATTTTAGAAAAAGAAGCTCAAGATAAGATTGGTCATTATCAAGAAACTGCCGGACCATTTGCAGCATGGGCTCCTTTAAAAGAATCTACTAAAAAAGATAAAGAGCGCCAAGGATATGTCTTCAATGCCGATTATAATCCCGAATATAGAACTGGAGAATTAAAAGAAAGTATCAGCTATTCGTATATTCCTAGTCTTCATAAAATTTTGTTAGGTTCTACTAGTCAAATTATGGTCTATCAAGAAGAGGGAACTCGATACATGGCTCCCAGATCCATGATTGGCGCAACCATGTACCAATCTCCACCGGTTATTAATTCCGTCATGGGGGGAATGCTAAGAGACTGGATATGTAATCAGCCCATTAAATTAAGATTGAGGTCCTATGGAAGCATATAAAATATGGGCTTCTCTCGACCTTAAAGGTGACGCATCTAGAAAAATGCTAAGTTTTGCGCGTGCGATACAAAAAGTAGATAAACTCCTGCCCGCATTAAATAGTAAATTAAATTTTTTTGGGAAAGGGTTAATTATAATCGATAAGTCCTTGGTGACAATTAATCCTCGAATAAAAGAATTCACCGCTAATTTTTCGGTCGTTAATAAAATTCTTCCAATGACCAATGCTAGTATCAGAAGGATGGGAGAGGTCATTGACGGAACTAATTCAACAAGCTTATTTTTCACCAGTAGTTTAGCGAGAGTGTCTGAGGAATTAAGATCTGTAGCAGCTGAAAGCACCATAGCTGCTGCATCATTAAATAGACTAAAAAATATTCGGGCAATCAATCCTAGAATTCGAATGAGTGTCAATGAAAATACGAGGAGGATTAGGAGAGACGCATCTTTTGGCTCACGGCCTAATTCTAGACAGCATATCCCATTCCATAGTTTATACCATGCAGGAATCCCCGGCGCAGGGAAAATGAGCGCATTATCCAATCTATCTGCATGGGGCGGCGTTGGCGCGGGCGTTGCTTTCGGTGGCGCTATGTTTGCTCGATCTGGATATGAGTCATCGATGGAATATGACAAGTTAATAGATCAATTGCGCGCTACCGGGAGAAGTCCAGCAGAGATGCACCAAGCTTTATCCTCAACTCAGCAAATTTTGCCCGGAATTTCTTTCATCGCTCAAGCACAAGCATTAGTTGATGCGCAGATGGCAACTAGAAGGTTCTCTGATGCCCTAAAATTAGCTCCTGAATTAGCGAAGGTTGGTTATATTGCAAAATCAATTTACTCAGGTTTGTCAGAAGATCAAATGAAGAGCGCCGTTCGAATTGCTGAAATTCGTGGAGGATCGAATATTGGAGATATCGCAAAAGAACTGCAAGCGGTCATGCATATGTATACTGTATCGGGTGGAACGATTAACCCAACTGATTATTTATCGTTTTTCCGACGATATTCGCAAGCATCTAAAATAACTCCAGAAGCTCTGATGGCTTTAGAGCCTATTATGCAGGAATTAAAACCAACCACCGTGGGAACTGCATTACAAACTTTAAACCAACGTCTGGTTGGAGGCGTAAGGCTTACTCAACGTGATGCCGGGTTCTTTGAAAGTATTGGTCTATTTCATGGCGGAAGATTAGATCCAAAATATAAAAATATTCTTGCAAGCGATCCAGAAGATTTTTTTGAAAAAGTCTGGTTTCCGCTGCTAAATAAGGCCGGAATTACATCAAATGCGGATATTCTAGAAGCTGATGTTCATCTCGGGAATACTCCTTCTCGTTTAGCAGCCACTATTTATAAAAATAGAGAGAAAGCAGCTAGGTCACGTGCGCAATACTCTGGACTTTTGTCTATGGATCAACTTATGGGTGTAGCGCGAAATTCTCAAGCAGGATCAGCGGAAAGATTAAGGCAATCGTTCTCTTCTCTAGCAACCAGTTTTGGAGAGTTTGCGAAACCTGGGACTATTTTTGGAATGAATATGCTTGCGAATTATATTGATCATTTAAGTGAAATTTTCCAAGCATTATCCAAAGTCACAATTATTCCTTCAAAATCCGATTTAAAAACAGTTTGGAACGCCCTAACATTTAGGAATTTGGGGAATCATACTTCGGTACCTGTTTCTCATGTGTCTGGATTAACTATTTCACCAGATTCTTATAATGCGCTTGGTAAGATGTTTCATTCTCCCGTCAATATGAATGCGTCAGGGCAAGTCCATGGAGATGTTTATCTTGACTCAAAAAAAGTAGGCGATGTAATCCATAGAAACACCTCAGATAGTCTCAATCGAAGTGGTACTATTAGTTCTGGTTCAGGCATCAATGTAAGTTTAACGCCAGCACCAACGAGTGTTAACACAACAGGGGGATTTTAATGCCTCAGGTGACGCTCACGCTTGGGCCAATTACATTTGTTGACTATGAAATTCCAGAATCAATGCCTTTTGGCGGTGAGCAAATGCTTTCTAAAAAAACATTAATCGGCGGTAAGAGAGTGATCGATATAATGGGACGCGATGATGCTCCAATTTCATGGTCTGGGCAATTCCGAGGAGCGACAGCACTTTTTCGAGCACGTTTTTTAGATGATCTAAAAAATCGGGGCATACCAGTCCCGCTTGTTTATTCTCAATTTTATTATTTAGTTGTTATTAAAACTTTTTCTTGTCAATTCCATGCAACCTATGAAATTCCTTACCGAATCACTGTAGAAATTCTAGAAGATCAAGCAAATCCTGTAACCATTCTTCTGCCGGTTTCCTACAATGATGCGATCTTAGGAATCATGCAGGAATCTCTGGATATTGCCAATGCCATCTCAAACCCCAGCATTTCCAGTGCATTAGCTCTATTGTCAGAAACCCTCAATAGCATCCCTGATTTAACGAACGCTGATAGTGCAACGTTGGCAACAATTCAGGGCCCCTTGCAAGCAGCTAATGTTGCAGTTTCAGCCTATATCACAGCAACTACAGCCGCGGCATTTGTATGAAAGAGCCCAATGATCAATTAGCAATAGATTTAGAAGGATTATCGAATGCTTATATTCTTCAAAATCTTTTGGTTCAGCTTCAAACAAATTTAGATTTAATCCAACAGGGTGCCGCGGGTACAACTATTTCGGTCAATGGTGGAAGTCTTTATCAGCTGGCTTCTCAATATTATAATGATGCAACACAATGGACCACCATCGCTCAGGCTAATGGACTAACAGAGCCGTTTTTAAGAGTAGGAGTAGTCACAAAACTGGTTATCCCTTCTCAAACCAAGGCCAATAGCGGAGGGGTTTTGACATCATGACCAAATCAATTGTTAATGATCTAGCTACTTCTAGCGTTCAAACTAACTTGGACCAAGCACGTTCGCCGAGAGCACTCATCATGATTAACGGAATTCGGTGCTGGTATATAGACATTGAAGTTACTACTAATCAGTTTTATGTTTGCGATACTTTTTATTTAAAAATTCCGCTCAATATGGACCCTAATCCGAATTTAGATTATTGGTCTAAAGCAAGTAGCCTGGAGGTTAAAATCTATATTGGATTTCCGAGCAATCCCAGCAGCTATAGTACCGATGACCTTGATCTCATGATTGTTGGATATTGTACTGATTTTAATATCGATCCCGTGTCGGGCATCATTACCATTCATGGTCGTGATTTGTTATCTCTATTTATGGATAAAAAGCTGACAAAGAATTTTGCAAATATGTCACATTCTCAAGCGGTAGCACAATTGGTTTCTAGTAACCAATTAAATTCTAGAATTGTTCCAACGGATATTAATAATAAAGTAGGAAATTTTTTCTTTAATCAAAATATGGCTCTTTTGAACAATACTACGCAGTGGGATCTGATTATGTCCTTAGCTCAATTGGATCAGTACGTGGCCTTTATGGATGGAGAAACTTTTGTCTATGAGCCCAGACCATCGGATAAAAACGTTAATAACCCCTTTGTCTTGAATTATCAAACTGTAGATGCTAATCAACCAATTCCGGTTTTTAATGGGTCTCATATTAGTTTATCCCATGTTATGGGCTTGGCTGGAGATGTCACCGTAGTGGTTAAAAGTGGTTATAATGCAAAGTCCGGTCAACATACCTATGCCCGTGTAACTTCAACTCATAATATAAACATAAAAGGAGTTCCTAAGGGATCTATTAAACAATACGTTTACAATATTCCTGGCTTATCCCCTGACCAAGCGGCACAAAAAGCCGCACAATTTCTAGATGATCACACCAGCCATGAAATGAGGCTCTATGTAACAATGCCGGGCGATAATACACTAAAAAAAGATAGTTTAATCCAATTAAAAGGAACTCAAAGTGGATTTGATCAAATCTATTATCCTGAACAAGTGATCCGTAGAATGAGCCCGAGTGAAGGCTATTCGATGGAAATTACCGCTAAAAACAGGAGCCAATATGTCAATACATAAACTAGCTAATGCGATCAAAGAGCAAGCTGCAATGGTGACTGGGAATCAGGCTTTTATCAAAATTGGAAAAATTATTAGTTATAATCCAGAAGATTATTTAGTTCAGGTTCTAATCGATGAGCCAATACCAGGGAATGATGAAACAAGTATTCCCTCCATTCAAACCTGGTGGATTCAAATCATGTCTTTATGGGTTGGCAATGGCTGGGGATTATTTTGTACTCCAACATTGGGGGCTAATTGTATTGTACTTTTTCAAGATGGAAGCTATCAGTCACCCATTGGTGCCATTCCTATTTTTAATGATATAAGCCGAGGATTGAATGTCCCATCTGGTGAATGCTGGCTGGTGCATCAAACCGGTTCTTATATTAAATTAACCAATGATGGCGGTATATCGATTAATTCAAATTCCACTAAGCTTGGCAATTTACATGATGGCGTACTACACAATCTAGTCACCGACGCCTTGATTTCATTATTTAATAATCATGTCCATTCAGATTCTCAAGGCGGAACAACCGGTGTTCCGACGGTGCCCCTAGATATTTCTGTATTAACGGTTAACACAAGGGCAACATAATGAAAGCAGCTTTCCCACAATATGCGTATGATCTAGATCATGATTTTGGTAATGATGTTAAATTGTCACCCACAAATGATCTACTCAATATTACGAGCTTAGGAAAAAGCCAGCAGAGAGTTTTGCGCAGATTAATGACTCCTCCCGGAAGTTATATTTGGCATCCTAATTATGGCGGAGGCTTGCAACAATATGTTGGGCAAACACTTTCGCCAGATTTAATGGATATGATTAAAAGCAAAATACTTGCACAGATTTTTTTAGAGGATTCTGTGGCACGCTCGCCGGTGCCAACAATTTCTTTACAGACAATACAGGAGGGATTATTCGTGCAAATTAATTATACAGAAAATACCACGCAGAAACCCATTGTTTTAAGCTTTAACGTCATATGAGAACACTATGCCATTAGAAACTAAAAGTTTTGATACGCTTATAAACGACCAAGCCAATGCAATGCAAGGAGTGGCAAATCAGATTTTAGATTTTGCCGTTGGGTCTGATTTTAGAGCCATTATTGAAGCAAATGGTGGTCTATCGATTTGGTCGCAATCATTGGCCGTCGCTCTTTTAGCTGTCGCTCGATTGGCAACCAGCCATGGAATAGAGGTGGATAGTTTTGTAGGCGACTTCGGACTAGAACGTACTAAGGCAACACCTAGTTTCGGACTTGTTACTTTTAGTCGATTCACTGCAACCCAGCAAGCCCTTATCCAGGCTGGATCATTTGATAGATCCACAATAGGAGATTTAGTTTCTTCTTCGGCAACTGGCGTTCAGTATTCCGTTTATGCTGATATGGATAACCCAAATTACAATCCTGATCTAAACGCATATGTGATTCCCGTTAATATAACAAGTGCGAGTATCCCCGTGATTGCCCTCATAAATGGAACAATAGGAAATGTTTTGGCCAATCAAATTACTACTATTCAGACTAATATTCCCTATGTTAATAGTGTAAATAATTCGCAACCCATCTCAAATGGAACTGATCAGGAAACTGATCAGGCTTTAAAAGCTGGATTCCCGCTTTATCTAAACAGCTTATCTAAAGCGGTCAAACAAGCATTAGAGGCTGCAATTTTAAGTGTTCCTGGTGTGGTACGTTTTAAATTAATCGAAAATGAAGACGTAAATGCTAATCCTAAATTAGGTTTTTTCTATTCAGTAATTGATGACGGCAGCGGCAATGCTTCAGGGCCATTATTAGCAATGGTGCAAGATGTTTTAGATGCCAATCGAGGATTCACGATTGCCTTTTCTGACTATGCGCCTATTCCATTTACGACGAATATTACCGTTAATATTGAGACCAATGGCTCTTATCCTGATGCAACTGTCCAGGCTAATGTGACTGCTGCTCTGACAACGTTCATTTCAAACAGCGCATTTGATGCACTGATTCCTTACTCGAAAATTGCTGAAATTGTTTATGATGCTGATCCAACTATAATTAATTTAACTTCATGGACGCTAAATAGTGGAACTAGTGATATTCAATTAACCGGCAGACAAATAGCGATTGTAGGAACCCTCACGGTGAATATAGCATGATAGAAAACGACGAAGTGACCATTAGTAACTTGTCTCCGCCTATAATTGGAAGCCATCGAGACATTTACAATAAGCTCATCTCAATGCTCCCGAATTGGTTCGGAACCGACCACATTAATCTTGATACTATTCTTGAATCTTTTATTACAACCGGAACATTTCATTATGAGCAGTTGATTTATGTTGCCTTGCAAATGCGTTTACAAACTGCCACTGATATTAATATTGATGCAATAGCTGCTGATTATTTAGGTAATTTTCCAAGAAGAGCAGGGGAGAATGATGCTACTTATAAAAAAAGAATTCTCGCCACTCTATTACAAGAAAAAGCGACTAGATTTGGCATGAGCAATGCATTATACTTGCTGACAGGTTATCGTCCGATTCTATTTGAACCCTGGTATCCTCCAGATTGCGGCGGCTATAATGTAGCAAGTAGCATGGGGTATAGCATTATGGGTCTTTACGGATCTGATTCGTATGCTTATCAAGGATTTGTTGATGTTTTTGTATCACAATTCCAAGGCTTGGCGAATTATAGTGGATATAATGATTTCCTTTTTGGTTACAGTACAGCGGGCGGAAAATCTCGTGGCTGGTATGGCGGAGAATCTTTGATAACTGAAATTATTTCAGATCAAGATATCTATGACACCATTAATCTAACCAAGGTTGAAGGAACTATTGTTTGGGTTAGAATTATCCGACAATAATAGATTTACTTTCTAATTGAGACGAGACGCTCTTTTAGAATAACTACAGTCTCCGGTACGCGATGACCGGAAGTTGAAAAACTTTCGGGATGCGTATGTCTGATTATCACAAGAAATTATATGAGATTAGCCTTCAAAAGAAGCAGGAATCTACCCAAAAATTTAAATCATTTAAAGAACGGCTGAAAAGCTCATTAAAATCTACCTTAGATAATTTGATTTTATGTGGGCGTGTAACTGTATATACCAATCAGGTTCCTTTCGAAACTGATATTCTCAGATCTAATCTTTACATAATGACCGCTGTCAGTCGCCTAGCTAAAACAATTTTAGCGACTGGGAATAGTAATGCAACTTTGGCATGCGATTTATCATGCACTCCAGTTAGTCCGGGAGGGCTATCAGTTGATGTTGGCCCAGGTGCAATTTATAGCTATGAGAATCTTGATAGCACTGCTTATGGTGTTTTACCCGCTGATACCAATCCAGATCACAAATTATTTAAACAGGGAATTAATTTTGACCCGGTGAATTTCCCAACGCCTGCCCCAGTCGTAAATGGTGATTCTATTATTTATCTGATTCAGGCGTCTTTTTCAACTACTGACGTTAATGATGTCAGTCGTCCTTATTTTAATTCCACTGACCCTAATGATCCTATCTTTAATAATAATTTTGATACTAGGGAAGACTCAGTAGCTCTTTCTTTAAAAAGCGGTACATCTGCTCCATCTCCAACTCCCCCGACGCCAGATGCCGGGAAGATCCCTCTTTATTACGTGACTGTGACCTACGGACAAACAGTTATTATTTCAGGAAATATTACGATTGCCACAAACGCGCCTTTTATTACTGAAGGATTGATGAATAAAATTAGCGCAGTAGGCGCAGTGACTCCAATCCAACTACAAAACAGTACGCCTATTTATGCCCCCAATATTGGCACAGCTAATGCTTTAGTTGCAAATGTCACTCCAGCATACGGTGCTTACCAAACCGGTACTAGAATCTTCGTATTAGTTCCTAATTCCAATACTGGACCATCAACTTTACAAATTAATTCTAATCCAGCTTTAGCCATTCAAGTCATGACCCAAATGGGTCTCAAAGCTTTAGCAGGCGGAGAGATGTTAGGAGGTGGAGTATATGAACTTTTTCATAACGGCACTGTGTTTCAACTCCTTAACCCTAATGGCGCTGAAGGCGGAACAATACAAATTGGCCGGATCACAATGCAATCAGGTCTAAATCCAGATCCGGGATACTTAACTTTAACTTCAACCGCAGTCAGTAGATCAATCTATTCTCGTTTATATAGTTATCTTGGTGACGAATGGGGACCTGGAGATGGTAGTACCACTTTCAACATCCCTCCGCCAGGTAGAGTCCCAGTGGGTGCAGGGTGGGGTGGCTATCCCGGTTTAGGCGATACTGTAGCTGAGACTGGTGGAGAGGCGCAACATACGCTAACTATTGGTGAGCTTCCTACTCATAATCATCCTCTGAATTCATCGCCTGGCGCAATTTCTTATGTAACACAAGGAACTGGTGGTGACACTATTACCGTTGGGGGGGGCGCAGTTGGGTTCAGCGCGGTAGGTGTTGGTAATACTGGTAGCAATACTCCTCACAATAACATTCAACCTTCTATGGTCCTTTTATTTCAAATTAAATACTGAGGTAGAAAATGAGCACCCAAGATAAATATCAAAACGTTTTTTATTTAGAAATTGCAAAAATTTCTGCGGGACAAACTTCAACTCCTTTAATTAGATGTGCTGGTATGCAATTGAGAGCCCTTTACTTGCCAAGTAATTTTACAACTTCAAATATTTCTTTAAACGCCAGCCCAGATGGAACAAATTTATTCTCTTTGAAAGGATTGGATGGGGTGACATTTTCAATTACTGGGGCTACCTACGGTTGTATACCTATGCTTCCTTATTTAATTGATGCGTGTCCTTATCTTCAATTAGTAGCTGGCACCCAAACATCTGATGTTTTAATTGGATTCGGATTAATGCCGCTTTATCAAGGGATACATAGCTAATGATGCCCTCTATTCCAATGTTTTTGATCTTTTCGGATGAAACATTTTTTCCTCCAGTAGGAACATTATTTTTAGTAAAAGAAGATGGGGTTACTTTTATTGTCAAACAAGATGGCATCACTAGGCTAATAACGGAATAAAAATGGACGAAAAATACTTACAATCCTTAATTATACGTGAAGTTGATAGTCGAATAAAAGAATTATTAAAAAATGTTGAGAAAAATACTCAAAGAATTTTATCTGCATTAGCAGATGCTAAATTCAGCGAATTCTCTATAGCTTCTACTCCATACAATGGAACTGAAAAATGGGTTGGCTTGCAAAATGGCATTAACGTCCAAGGGAATTTGTCAGTTGGGGGATTTTATCTTCCTGAATTAAATATAATTCAAGGTCTGACTTCAGCATCAATAGTTATTGATGAAGGCGATCCGGTTACTAGTTACTCTGGATTTGCGGGTAGTGTTGTTTATAGCAGTGTAAAACTAGAAATAAAATCAGATGGAAGTGGGGACCAATGCCAATTGGTAATCGCCAATCCGGTAACATCTAATTTTACTAAATTAGGACAAGCAAAAATATTAGGTTCTCCGAGTATTGTAAAGACGCCTGGAGGAGTTGGGAATAACGGGTCTGGATGGAATGGCAATTTAACTGCTGATATTCCTACTGGGGGTATTCTATTTAGTTTTGAAGTGTCGGAATTAAACACAACCTATTTTATAGATGTATCTTGGTCATCTCGGATTCAATCACCATCACTGATTAAGGGAAAAAAATGAAAATTTTAAAATATTTAGTAATTTCTTTAGGCGCATTTATTTCTACAAGTTTTGGTGCTCCAGTCACTCCGCCAAATGGCGGCAATGGAGTTTCAAATTGCCCAACCTGCACAACTACCGTGACCTCCGCTGTTAATTTACCGTCTGATATAAATCTACAAAATGCCTATAATAATGCGGTTTTAAAACAAATTAAATTTCCAGTAGCGGGTGGATTAGCATTTCTCAATTCAATGGATGATAATCTCTTTATTATTTCTGATGTTGTCGTTGCGGGATTCGAGCCATTTATCATTTCTGGGGATGGCGCGACTGGTTTATCCGTTATTAATACCGACGATTCCATTTCAACTTTTTTTCAAATAAAAAGTACGGAATATGGCAGTGCTCCTTTTCCGTTTATGACGACTGCGCAAGAAAATCCGATTAATCTGACGAATGCGCCAGCGGGTTGGGGAGTTTTTGATACAAATAAAAAAACATTTAACGTTTGGGACGGCGCAGAGAAACAAGACGTTCTGACTGCTCAGCATGTTGAAGGTACTGGCACGGTCACAGTCACTAATAATGGTGACGGTACGGTCACGATAAATGGATCTGGCGGTAGCGTTCCTGACGCGGCCTATTCGTCATTCTCAACGCAGAATAATTCATTTGCGACAGTTTTCCCCGCGATAAATACCTTTAAACCTATCGTTTTAGGTACGGTGTTTTCTAAAGATCAATCATCCGATTTTTCAAACAGTTTCATGACAATTGATTCTGTTTCAACGCCGGTTATGACTTATACTGGTGCAACAACTCAATTTGAGCATTTTAATTTAGGGTTGTCAGTTCGTGGAGCGGTGGCTAGTAGCGCTACTTTTAAATTTTGCGCCTTTGTGCGATTACAAAACGGTACAATCCAAAATACCGAATACTGTCAAATTGCTACAATCGACAACTTAATTGATTTTAAACCGATTGCTCCAATTACCGGCAATATTTCGCTGGCTACTGGAGACGCTCTTTTTATAGAAGTAGAAAACACGACGAATACAAATTCCGTTTATGCCGCATTCTCTAATTATTCGATTGATAGTGTTGCAGGCAGTATTGCTAACACGAATGGGTTGCCAGAAGGCGCAAGTAATTTATATCTCAGTCAAGATGGCGGCGCGACACTGGCAAGTAAAACCGGTGCGGTAATAAATGGGAATTTAGCGCAATTTTCCGGGACAAGTGGATTAATCGAAGATAGTGGGGCAGCGCTTAGTGATCTAACATTTCAATACATTTATGAACACGACCCTGCATTTCCATCGTCTGAATTGCAATTAAGTTCGTTGCCGTTTTCGGGAATAAATTGGACTAGTCAAAATACATCAGCGGTATTTAATTTCTCGGATTCAGGCACATATACGACTTATGCTTTAATGAGCCAAACCCCGATTGGAAATTTTTATACAGGCATGGCGAGCGTTGACCCTAACAGCACTTTGTTTAGTGCTGATTGCGATGTTTTTAATTGCGGTACATTACCCTATCCGAGATTAGACAGTTTGCGAGAAGCGGGAATTTTACTTGGCTCTGCGCCCAAAGGTCTTAGTGTTTTTAATACCGATAACAATACGCTGGATATTTTTGATGGCAGTCAGTTCAGAAAACACATTAGCACAAATCAATTCTCTGGCGATTTTACTGTAAGTACGAGCGGTGTTTCTACTTTATCTTCTGCGGGAATTTCAAAAATAATTGCAATTACAATTGTTTCTGGAACGTCAGAACAAATGACGGATAGCGCCATCACAAATAGATATGTAATGAATAATACTTCGCTATCGACTTTGACTCTCCCAACATCAATGACTGTCGGCCATTCGATAGAAATAATCGGCAGCGGAGCAGGATTATGGAAAATCGCACAGAATGCCAACCAGTATATTTCGACATCATCGGGAGGAAATCCTGCATTCACTACGACAGGTGTGACAGGGCATGCTGATGGTTCAAATTTTACTGATTGCATCATTTTAACTTACAGTGGAGTAAACCAATTTGTCATTTCATCGGTACAAACCAGCGGTTCTGGCGTTGTGTTAAATTGAGGATAGATAAATGAAAAAACGCTTAAATTATAGTTTATTATGTATTTTTATGTATTCCTTCTCTTTTGCGGCAACACCGATTAATTCAATTGGCTTGGTGATTAATAGCACCACGCCATTATCTACGCCTAATGTTAATAATTCGGCTACTGTTACAAATGGAATTTATTCAACGGGCAGTTATGCTAATCCAAGCTGGATAACCTCCATTGCATCATCAAAAATTACGGGGATTTTACCCTATGCTAATGGCGGGACAAATGCATCCACTGCATGGACACCAGGAAATGTCTGTTTTTTCGGTTCTTCCGCATTTGATCAAGACAGCACTAATTTTTATTACAATAAAACGAATGGTAAGTTGTCTGTTCATGCGGGTACGCCAAATGCCGCCTATAATACAGCATATTTTCAAGTCGGTCCCAGTTCGGCAGATATTGGGTCGTACGACCCTCAACTATCTCCTGTAGTAATTACATCCAAAACAACAAATGGTGGAAGCACTCCCGCAGCAGCAGAACCCGTTGCCATTTGGATGCGTCAAGGTGTCGCGGGACAGTCATACGCTAATATCGTAGATTGGAAAATATCGCGCAGTATAAATTCAGGCACGAATGCTAATACGAAATTAGATTTAGGATTGACGGGCGGCGGTGGAGATGCGACTTCTACCACGGTAATGTCCTGGTCAAATGAAAATGGTTCATTAAAAACTAATTTTCCTGGATTAACGGCTAGTTCATTAGTCGCTACTGATAGTTCTAAAAATCTTGTTAGCACAAACACATTGTCGTCTACAGTTCTCGGCAATATTCCAAAAATGACACTGACTGTATTGACCAGCGGCGATGGACTGACCTATACAACTCCTGCTGGCGTCACTCATTTAGTTATAACGATGTGCGCAAGCGGCGGGAGTGGAGCAGGAGTAGCAGCATCTGCATCTAATGCGGGGGCCGCCAGTGGCGGCGGCGGAGGGGGATGGCTTAAAAGATATATCGCTAATCCTGCTGCAACATATACCTATACTGTCGGAGCGGCTGTGGCTGGTGGAGCTGCGGGCGCGAATCCTGGCTCGAATGGGAATACCACAA
>Ga0196964_10000158_pt1 | contig 46945 bp, 84 predicted proteins | sample S1_10metaG_FD_148615 | JGI IMG/M metagenome (GOLD analysis project Ga0196964, IMG submission 148615) | Soil microbial communities from Anza Borrego desert, Southern California, United States - S1_10 | ecosystem: Environmental > Terrestrial > Soil > Desert | place: USA: California | collected...
CGCGAGATCGTCTGCTCGAGCATGGGGAACTCGCGCCGGAAGTGGATGGCCCAGCCGACCGACTCGGCGATCTCGCCTCGCATCCAGCGCTCATGCTCGAACCGGAGCTGCGTCTGGATGGGATCCATCAAGAGGCAGAGCGATTTTCCCGGGCCGGCCGAGCCGCCGAGCAGCGCCTCGCGCGCCTCGCACAGGTGGAACTCCTGTTGCACGGGCGCCGGATCGTAGAGCGGCTTTTCGGCGACGGCGGTCACGAGACGAATTCCCAGTCCCGGTCGAATTCTTCGGCCGGGATGACGTGTTTCCTTGGCGCCTCCGTGCGCGGATCCCAGGAAACGAGTTCGACGCTGTACTGGCTGCGGTCGACGAGGAATGCCTTTGCGCCGGTGATCTTGGATTTGTACTGGTCATCACCGTTGCGGTCGCACTGGATGTACTCGTTGTACGTCTCCGCAGCGACGACCTCGCGCTCGATCCAGCCGATCAGGTTCCGGGCAGCAGCGCAGGACAGGGCGATGCGCAGCGGCCCCGTCACAAGGGCAACGCCGGCCGTTCCCGGGTCTTCCGAGTAGCGGACGACGTGCGGCGGCTGGGTGATGGTCCAAGGATCGGTCATTGCTCGTCCGTCGGCAGGATGCGGATGTGCGCCTTCCACGCGATGGTCGAGACGCCGTCATCACGAACGTCGAGGGTGACGGTCTGGCCGGACACCTGAAGCCGGACGTCCATGGCGGCGGCGGTCTCGATGCTCCAGAGCGCCTGCGTCGCGCCCACCTGGGCCAGGGTCCCGGCGGTGTTCCGAAAGAGCGCCACGCGGCCGTAGTCGGCGGTCTGCGCGGCGCCCGCGGTGGACTGGCCGAGCACGCGGACGTGGACGGACCACGACGAGTCAGTCGGCACGGGATCGGAAGTCCAGATGTTCGCGAACGCCCCGGTCGCGGCGGTCGTTAACGTGGCCACCTGGGCGGCCTCGGTGTTGAGCGCGCGGCGGGCCTCCTGGAGGAGGGGACGCGCCTCCTTGTTCACCCACGTGTCGAGGGCGTCCTTGGTAACCGCGCGGTCGGAGACCGCCGTGGGGACGGTGTTCTTCATCGGATGTGGGGCGCCAAGATCTGGCGGACGGTCTCGATGAGGCGCGCGCGGATAGGGGCGAGCCCGTCGGTCTCGAGGGGGCAGGGGCGCGGCTCGGCCGCAGCGACGCGGATGCGCTGGGGGACGGAGGCCCACTCGAGAAGCCCGCTACGGCCCCGAGCCATGAGGAAGGCGCGGTCGACCTCGTAGAGCACCTGTCGCACCTGCATCGGGTTGATCTCGAACTGGATCTCTTCGAACCACTGCCCCGGGTCCGGGTTGACGACGTACGAGTCGCTGGCGAGGAGCTGGATGCGCCAGGCGCCATCGGGCTCGCGCTCGAGGCGGCCGCGGATGCCCGCGCTGTTTACGACCTCGACGCCGGGTTGCCACCACGAGGGAGCCGTCACTCGTCCTTGACCTCCACGTCCAGGACCTCGTAGGAGGGGGGCGCCTGGACGACGTTGATGACCGCGATGTTGAGGGGGACAGGGGCGGCGGCCTTAGCGGCCTCGACCTTCGCGTGGCGGTCGAGGATGCCGGACAGGACGTCGATGTAGACGGGGGCGTTCCGCTTCGAGGCGCGCATGTCGCGCGCGACGCGGACCCGGCGGGCGTCCCAATCAGCGGGGGCGGGCCCGTCGTCGTCGATGGCGGTGGCGTCGATGGCGCCGCGCTCGACCACGCGGCGGGCCTTGCGGATAATGCTGCGCTCCTTCCGGAGGACGACGGCGGCGGAGCGCTGGTCGATCTCGGAGAGGCGCTTCTCGCTCACGCCACGGCCCCCCGGGCAGCGCGCTTGACGGCGGAGGCGAGGGCCCTACGCAGCCGGCGAAGCTGGTTGAACCTGACGTTATGCGCGGCGCAGTAGTAGGACGAATCCCCCGTCAGGACGGGGCAGCCATCCCACCCGCATAGCCCACGCATGCGGCGGAGTCGGCGGTAAGGGCCACCACGTTTGGACACCGTCCTCTGACAACTACGAGCCTAGTTGTCAGAGGACAAGGATGGTCAGGGGACGCGCTAGGGGGTCTTCTTGGCGAGGCCGCGCTCGATGAGGCGCTCCCGCACGCGCAGGGTGTGTCCGGTCCACCGGCCGTTGCACGACAGGTCCACGCGGCAGTTGTTGCAGCTCTGGATCTTGGCGAGCACGAGTTCCACGGTCTCCTCATCGCCGGTGACACCGCAGAACGGGCAGGCCGGCGGCTTCAGCGAGGGCGCCATGTCCCCTCCTTGGCCATGGCCCGCATGCGGTCCGCGTGGAAGTTGTCGAACTCGTCGCCGATGGCGTACTGGTCGGCGGCCATGGAAAGCACTGCGAGCGCGATGAGGTCGACCAGTTCCTCCGCCAGGTGCGCACGATCGCCGGTCAGCGTCCAGTCCTCCGCCTCCTCCAAGAGTTCGACCACTCGCTTCAGCAGTTCGTCGCGGGTCACGCCACCCCCAGCGCGCGCGCAGCGATGAGCCAGGGGCAGTGCTCGGTGTGGTCCGCGGCGCCGCGCCCGGCCCAGCACCACTTGCAGTACCGACGGTCGCGAGGAACACCGCCGACCATGACGGTGTCGCTGGGCCACGGCTGCCCCACGATCGCGATGAGCGCGTCGGCGTAGCGCTGAGCCAGGGCGGGCGCCGCCAGAGCGTCTTCCAGTGACCCTCCCTGCTGGACGATCGCGCGCTTGAGCTGCGAGAGACTCCCCGGGACCGGCACCACAACGCCCATCTTCACGTCGCTCACGTCCCCTCCTTGACGTCTAGCATGGCCTCGATCATTCGCACCGCCTGGTGGTAGGCGACTTCTAAGTCAGCGGCATAGGCAGCGGCCTGGGCGGCGTAGTGGGCCGCGGTGGCGGCATAGGCGGAGTCCTGGGCGGCGTAGGCAGCGTAGGCAGCGGCGGTCTGGGCGGCAGCCGCAGCATCGGCGGCCTGGGCAGCGGCAGAGGCGGCGGGCCGGGCGGCGGCATCGGCGGCATAGGCGGCATAGGCAGCAGCGGCACAGGTGGCGACGGCATTGCGAGCCGTTTCCCTATCGACGATCGGAGCGCAAGCGCGCAGGGAGACCGCAGATCCTCGATTCCCGAATGCCTCCAGGGCCATCGGCGCGAGCACGCGGACCGCCCAATCTGCCGCGACCAGTCCGCGGCGTACAGTTGTGTTAGTATCTGCCCGGGACCCGACAACTTTGACCAACAACGGTCGGAGCAAACGCGTACGCATGTCATCGTCGCCAATACGGTCGTTTAGTCCGCGCACTGCCGACGCAACGACCGGACACGCGCATGTCGGGGCATCCGTGTGCGGCTCACCTGCAAGCCAAGCAACCGCCTCCATAGCGCACATGCCTTCTTCGCGGGTTTTGTGCGAGCCGTGCCCTAGGGTGATGTTCTCGATGTCCTTCACGTCCCCTCCTGCGGTTTGCTTTCGTTGGCCTTGGCTAGATACCGAAGCGCGGCCGAGCGCAGCGCCCATGCGATAGCCTTGTTGTGCGTCGGCATCGTCTTCGCCCGCTCCACCTCGTCGGCCGCAGCGGAAAGGTCGGCGGACACCTCTCCAAGCACCACGGGGCGGATAAGGGCGATGATCTGGCGGGCCAGGGGGTCGAGAGGGAACGACGTGCAGCCGTCGAGCGCCGCCTTCACCCGCTCGACCAGTTCGTCGTAGCTCACGTCCCCTCCTTGGCCATGGCCTCGACAATCCGCGCGGCCTCGATGAGGCCGGACATGTCGACAGACTCGGTCGACAGCAGGCGTCCCTTCACCTCCTCCAGCACCGCAGGGCGGATGATGGCGATGACCGCGCGGGCGTAGGCGTCGCTTAACCCCAGCGCCCTTAGGTACACTGGTAGCCCCTCTTCTACCCGTTCCACCAGCTCGTCGTTCATGGGGCCTCCTTGGCCATCGCCGTCGCTCATGTCTCCATCCTCCGTCCATCGACGTCCACGAAAAACTGGCGCGGGCAGTTCTTACACATGCGCGCCTCGCCTACGTAGTTCGTGACCTGCGCGTCACGACTCGCATCATGGTGGCAGCGATGGCACCACCAACGGGCCTTCCACGAGTCGATGAAGCAGCCCTGGCACCCGGGATCGCACAGGCTCACCGCACCCTCCGCAGCGTCCCCACGAGCCGACACGCCATCCCGCCCCGACCGGACAGCGGAGGCTCGTAGTCGCCGCCTGAGGCGAGCCAGCGGCGCGCGCTCCCGCGCTCCACGGCGCGGGAAAGCTCGCCGCCGTACATGCGGCGCATCTTCTCCGCGATCTTCGCCTCCTCCCGCAGGTGGGCCTCCCAAGTGCCGTCGGCGGGTCCTGCCCCCGCTGCTGGCGTCCACTTGATCACGCACGGCACGCACCAGTAAGCGACGGGCTTCCCGTCGAGAAGGACCGCGTTGTAGTCAGTGCGCGGGACAGGTTGCGCGCACCCGTGGCACGGGGCGAGACTTACCTCCTCGGCATCACCGCGGACGAGTTCGAACCTGTCGCCGACCTTAATCTCGTCGCTCATGGGGTCTCCTTCTCCGGGAACATGGCGCGCTCGATGCGGAACACGTAGTGACCGCCGCGCCGGCTCTGCACCCAGCAGAGGAACATGATCATGCGGTTCTCCTCGAGCGCCCCGATGAGCGCCTCGTTGTCCGACCACCCGGCGGTCGAGATGTGGAAGAACGTCGCCCGCTTGGTCTCCTTCTCGTGCCAGCCCCAGTCCGCGTAAGCCCATAGGCTACGCAGGTACGCGAAGAGGCCCCGCGGGTCTTTCCAGGGCCACGCGCGGATCTTCTCCATGGCCGCTTCGAGCTGCTCGTCGGACATGTTCACTCCGTCGCAGTCGTGGCCCTTCGTCTCGGGCTCGCCGCACATCAGGCACTCCGCGCTCATGGCTGCCTCCTGTCTCGGTCCGGGCCGACGTGCGCCCAGCAGCGGCCGCGGACGATGTCGGAGATGTGCTGCCGAGCGACCCCGAACTCCCGGGCGAGCGCGGCGTTCGTGGCGCCGGAGGCGGCGAGGGCGCGGATAGCGCGCACCTTCTCCTCCGTCAGCCTCGCCCGCGGGTGCTCCTCACCCGGCCGATACCGTCCCATCGTTAGCAACCAGCCTATCGCAACCAGTCGTCCGCTGACCAGCGTCCCGTGACCGCGTGTGCACCAAGGGGCGGGGGACCTTCAGCAAGCCCCCCGCCCCTACGAATGCGCCCCCCTGATACAAGCTAGTACGCAGCGGCGGCAGCGAGAACCGCGAGTAAAACCGCCGTGAGCGCGAGGAGCGAAAGGATCTCTCTGCGCATCGCCCACCTCCGTCTGGCTACAACCAGACGGAGGTGATATCGCACTAGCTGGCTAGCAAGTCAATGTAGTTGCTGCTAGCGCTATCGCGCCGCCTGAGTCTTACGGCGGGCGTCTTCGATCCACGTATGTAGCTCCGTGCTCGGGCCGCTGCGGGTCTGCTTTCCGAACGCCTCGATGAGCTGGCCGAACTTCGGACCGTTGTTCCCGTCGAGCATGATCACCGGGTGCGCGTACTTCCCATCAGCGGGCGGCTTCCGGTATAGACCCTTGATCTCCGCCTGCGCGGCGTTGAAGACCTCCATCACGGCGGCGTGCGAGCGCTTGCGCGCCTCGGCGCGCTTCGCCGGATCTGTCTCCGTCCGTGCGACATCGAGCGCGGCGTCGATGGCCGGCACCGCGCGCTCGGCGAACATCGCGTTCGCTCGGTCTGCAACCTCGTGGTAGCGGTGGGCCTCTTCCTCGGGGAGGCCCATGGCGGCCATGGCTGCCACCCGGCGCTTTTCGTACACGGCCGCGCGAGAGGCGTAAAAGCCGGCGCGCATCCGCTCGACCCGCTCGTCGTCATCGAGGGGGCGCCCGCTCGGCGCCACGGCCAGGCGGGGAACCGAGCGCGCAGGCGCCGAGCGCGCTTCGGGCGCGCGGGCGAGCCCCTGTTCCGAGCGCTCAGGATCCGCCGCCGCCGCTGGCGCGCGTGTCCGGGGGGACGCGAGGTAAAGCCCGACGCCCGCGAGAGCGAAGAGGCCTGCGCCAACGGCGACAGCAGATCGAGTGCGCATCTTCGCTCAGCCTCCGACCGGGGTCATCAGCCGCCGCATGCCGCCGTTCGGCAGCTGCTCGACCGTCGGCTGGTACGGCGTCGAGATGGGCGGGTAGTTCGCGTAAATCGGCACGGCCTCGCCGCCGGTGCAGGTGGCGCAGTAAAGCTCGCCGAACTCGTTGTCGACGTGACACCGGCCGAGGCCGCACTCACACGCGCCGCCGCAGGCGTCCTTGAGCGCGATGAGCGCCGCGAACTCAGCGGCGTCGGGCGTCGACTCGCACGCCTCGCCCGTGCGCGTGTTTCGCGAATCGCAGTAGTATCCGATGACCTGGCAGAGCGCAGGCCGCGGGGCTCCGGCGATGTACCCCGCCGCGGCGAGGGTCGTAAGACCAAGGACTACAGACAACTTCCTAAGCATGGGATCTCCTTCCGCGCCGCAAGTATACGACGCGCGCCCTGCCTATCACACGTTTGTCTTGCTGTCCATGGTTGCTATCGGCTCTGGTTTCGCTGCTGCCACTGGAAAGTCTCGTACGCGAGCCGCGCGGCCTGCCGCGGGGTCATGCCCGGCGGGTCCTCCATGGTCCCGCCGTAGCAGGAGCACTGACGGGTGATGTGGCCGACCGAGCCGATTACCCGGCGCGCAGAGCACTCGAGGTGGGCAACCTGAGCGCCGACCCCGTAGATGACGACGGCCTCGGCGGGCTCCTCGGCCAGCACCGCCTCTTTGCAGTAAGGGCACATCGGGGCGGCGTTCACTCACCGTGCTCCTTCGGCAGCTCGGCGCGCCAGACGCAACGCCAGCCATCGCCGACGGCGCGAAGGACGGCCGCGGCGCTATCGTTCTCAGGTGTGCCGAAGGGAGCCCCGTGCGCGCCTCCGGTCGGCAGCTTCTCGAAGAAGTCCGCCGGCAGCCGCGGCGCCATCTGTTCGAGGCAGTCGGCCACCTGCCGCATGCGCTTGGCGGCCACCTGCATCTGGCTTTCGTCTCCGGCGAAGACGCGGAACTCGAAGGTCCAGTCGAGGCGCCTCACGCCGCGCTCCGCTTCCTCTGCCGCCATATCCGCCGCGCCTCGCGCACGCCGGCCGCGACGAGGCGCCGTCTGCGAGGAGTCCGGTTCGGGCGCGCGAATCGGATGTACGTGAGTAGGAACTGCGTTCGCGACATGGTCGGCGTGCCGCGCGCCATCACTACCACCTGCGCCCAACCCTCAACGAGGGTGGCCGCCAGCATCGCCACGGCGGCGGGGTCGGGCTGGTCGTCGCTCATGCCCTGGTATCTACCATAACCAGGGTCAGGGGACGGGGCTAGCGGTCGACGAGACTGGGGCCGATCAGCTTGTCAAACGGCACGGTCGAGCGCGACGTCCCTTGCCGGAGCAGACGCTCCATGTCGGCTACGCCCGGCAGCTTGGCCGACTGCTCCTCCTTCTCCTCGGCCAAGGAGTGAGCCGCCCACCACTCGGTGACGAAGCGAAGGACACGGTCACGGGTCCGCCGGTCCGCGGTGGGGAGAGCCTGCGTCGCCGCGCACATGGCGCGGATGCATTCGATCTCAGGGTCCATGTCGCTCATGGCTACCAGGGGAAGCTAGGGCCGCGCGGGGTCGGGGTGGACTCCTCCTCGCCGCGCTCCTCGCCTTCGGTGTCCTCGGTGAGCTCTGGCGCCGCGGTGACGGGCGCTCTCAAGGTCTCGTCGGCGGCCTGCTCCTCACCCTCGCAGGCGCAGCCGGCGGCCTTCTGCCCGCACAGGTGGCAATCCTCGACCGCGCAGCCCGGGTGATGGTACTGCCCCCGGGCGACGAGGCATCCCGGGCACTGCTTCTGCGTGCAGCGCAGCCGCTCCCCCGGCAGATCGTCGAACTTGGCCAGGTCGCAGCCGGCCGACGGGAGCATCTCCTGGTCGCAGTACGAGCAGATGTCAGCCATACCCTAGCCTACCAGAAAGAAGGCACCCCTCCGGGCTAACTCCTCCCGGAGGGGCGGCGTCCGGAAAGGCAACGAGAACACCTTACCACACGCAAGGCCAGTCTCGGCACGCATCGCAGTCCGTCTCGCACGCCTCCGTGCCGCAGACGCAGCACCGGGGGAAGCCGGAGCACGGGCGGTCCTGCGTGCGCGCGTCCTCCGCCTCCTGCTCAATCTCCGCGGCGGTCGGCTGCCCGCGCCGGACGCTGGGCCTCTGGGCCGCCTGCTTCGACAGTCGCTCGTCCTTGTGCGGCTTGCACATCAGGCAGCCGGCGCGCTGGTGCTTCGGGCGATGGCGCTTGTGGTTCATGACCTATTCCTCGGGGTCGGCGCCGAGATCTCGCTCGAGCACACGGCGCAGGTCACCGCCCACCTTGGCCAAGTCACCGGCAAGTGCCGCCGCTACCGATGGAGCGCGCGGAGGAAACGCGGGCACATCCGTGGCGTCGATGGACGCAGCTATGTCGAAGGCGGTCGCGGCGCCGAGGAGATACTCGCGAGCCTCAGCCTCAAGGCGCTCGAGCCTCTCGGGCGTAAACTTCTTCGCGCGGATGTCGCGCCAGCGGTGCAGCTTCATGGAGGGGTTCCAGCCGATGGCAGACCGCCGCCCTTTGCCCCCGCCGTGAGCGGCCGTGTCACGCTCCTTTGGACTCGACGGGGAAGGCGGCGGGAGGCGTGCCGGCTCACTGGTCCGGCTAGGTATGGCCTCGTTCGCCTCGCTCGTGGTGTTGCGCACCCATGCCCTAGACGAGACTCGCTCGGGCCGAGAAGGATCACCCTACCACACGACGCAACCAGCCAGGGGTTTGGGAAGGGGAAATTTTCCGGGTGTGGATGGTTCCCCCTTTCTACCCCCCCTGGTACTTGCCCCCTCCCCCCTTCGGCCCCCGGGCACCGATGCTGGCACCGCTCGCATCGACAGCTCTCGAGCGCAGCCAACGCAGCGCACGCGCCGAGCTCGCATCGCCCGTCCATCGCTCGGCTAGCCAACGCTCCAAGCTGGCCACGCTGATAAGCCACCGTCCGCGCCCCGTCTTACGCACCCGCTCGTCGGCGTAGTGTCGGCTAACCGTCTGTATTCCTTCGAGGATTCCTGCTCTCAGGTAGCGCCTAAGGGATTCGGTCGACAGGGACAGCGCTCGCGATGCGCCCGCTACCGTCACGTACGCTGTCTCCCGAGGGATGACGTGGGTTTTGGGGAGCGAACGCGGGCGATGCGTGGGCCCTTCTTCCGGGCCTTCTTCGAAGCCGTCTTCCGACCCCTCGTGCAGCGGCGTGTGTCTCACGCATCTATCGTGCGCGCTGCCAGGCGCCGCGGTCCAGACCCGGACGCCGCCGCGAGCTGGCGGCGCGATAGCGCAGGGAGCGCACTCGGCTTCGCTCCGACGCGTGCGTGCGCGTGTGCCTGACTCAGATACCACTCTGGTATCCAGCTGTCTAGTAGGGAGCACACCAAAACCGGCGTGGTCAGAGGGAAATCGACCGACCCCGGAATGCGCTTCCTTCCTGTGAAGCGGCTGCAGCTCCAGACGGCGGGATAGCTAAGAACCGAGTCTCTATCTCTGGTTAGCAGGTTTGTATTGCTAGCCAGTCCTCTGCATGCCAGAGTAGTCGTAGTCAGGGGCGACGATGCCCCGACAGAGGAGACGACGACGATGAACCGGAGTGAAATCTACGACGCCGCCGCCGACCAGGTGGCAGATCAGGGTAGCGCCACTGCGGCGCTGGATTCGTGGCGCACCTACACGGTCCCCACCCTTCGCGCCCGCATCGCTCAACTTCAAGACCAGATCCATGCGGCTGAGTGCGCGCTCACGGACGCGCTAAACGTCGAACTGCGCCTCAAGACGCTCGCGGAGCGCGAGCGAGACGCCGCCGATGAGAGCTAGAGACGCGATCGGCCGGCGCGTCGTCGCGGTCAAACAGACTCGGACGCACGACGGACGCGACGCCTTCCATTGGCACCTAGTAGCAATCGTTCTCGACGACGGGACGCGCCTTGTGCCGAGCGTCGTCGAAACGAACACCGGCGAATACATCGTCACGCTAACAGCGTTCACACGCGACTAGGTCCGGACGCTAGGGCGCGTCTCTCACGCGCCTTAGAGCCTGAGCCTAACGACGACGACACCCAAGCAAGGAGACGACGACATGACCACGACGACGCACCTTGAGAGACTGGCCGCGGGCCTCACCACGTACGAGCGCTACCTGGCTAAGACGTTCGCCGGATGCATCATCCGGGGCGAGGCGTTCGCCCCGGCGGTAGGTCCCCGCCGGCATCGCGTGGCGATTCTTGCCGGCGCGCTGGCCGCGCGGGTTGAGCGCAACGCCCCGGTTTCGGCGGTGCTGTGATGCGCACCGTTCAATGGGTGCTGGTCAAGGGAACACTCCTTGACGCTCATCGGGCGGCGAAGCGCCACGGCATGCGAATCGCTCGGGTGTGGATTCCGCCGTCGACGAATCATCGCTTCCCCGAAACGTGTCTGTACGTCGAAGGGACGTACACCGCGCTGACTGATTGGCTCTGCGCTGACCGCGAGGCTCCATTCCCCCCGGGCGCGCTTCTGTGGCATCGCGATGCGAGCAAGGAGGGGGTGTAACCATGCGCGACCCAAACATTTGTCGAGTCGTTCGCTTCCGTCCCTACCGCCGAGGCATGGGGCCGACCTTCACTCTCACTCTCTGGGATGGCGGATATGGACAGATGGCAACGGGACAGGATCTCATGCGCTACCGCCTCACGATGAGTGAGGGAAAGCGCCGCACGGTTCTCTTCGACGGGACCGACTTCGGGCGCGCGCCTAGCCATGCTAGCGACTCGGACGCGTGCATCGAAAGCATCATGGGTTTCCTCTGCCTCCGTCCCGGCGACACGGACGCGGATTACTTCGCCAACTACACCGAAGCGCAGCGCGCTTTCTGTGAGGCGCATGCGGCGACGCTTTCGTGCGAAGTGATGGCCCGCTTCGGAGAGGAGCGCTAACGCCATGGCCACGCGTGATTTTCTCTCAAAGTACAGGCATCTTCGCCGCTGCGGTTGGGGGGCGGCGGCCGCATACTCCGGCGCGCGCGCATGGGTGGCAGTCGAGGATCGCGGATGGTCCTATCGGTGGGAAGACGACGACGGAGACGACGGCCACGACGACTGGTGTCGCGCCCGGCGCTGCAAGGGACACACGGTCCTCGGGTGTGTGCTTGTCGACGCCGACGACAGGCCGCTCGCGTCACTCTGGGGAATTATCGATCCAGATGCGTCATACGAGCAAGAAATCCAAATCGAGCTTGCGATGGAAGCTCTCGCCGACGTCGAAGAGCTTGAGGCACAAGAGACCGCGTCCGTAATCGCGCCGGAAGAGGACTGGGCATAGTTCCCCCTAGCCTAGGTGCCGAGACCGCACGGCACTCTGGTTAGGGCGAAGTGTGCCCGAAAGGAGACGACGTTATGACGATTCGGGATTTCGTAGCGAAGCACGGCATAACTGCCACGGTCGCGCGCGGCGAGCCGTTGCCAAACTGGGGCGGGCCACACTTCGCCTACCGCGTGACTCTCTACATGCCGGGAGACCAGCGGCGCCGTTATACCCTGCCGTTCGCAACCGGAACGGGTTGGACGCGCGAGCCGACGGCGGCCGACGTCCTAGAGTGTCTCCGCTCAGATGCCTCTAGCGTCGATTCTGCGCGCGACTTCGAAGATTGGGCGCGCGACCTTGGCTATGACACTGACTCGCGCAAGGCAGAGTCAACCTACCGCGCGTGTCTCAAGGTCGCTGCTCGCCTTCGACGCTTTCTCGGCGCGGACGCTTACGCCGAACTGATGACCGCGGAGGAAGCCTAGCCATGCCCCGGTGGCGCGTCTATGCGACCGTGTGCAAAACCCTCACGACAGTCGTGATAGCGCCGACCGAAGCCGAGGCCGAAGAGGTAGGGCGCGAGACGTTCCGCGCCGAGGGACACCGGCCACGCAGCATCGTTGCCGTGCGTATCGTGGGCGTCGAGAAACCAGGTAAGTAGCGCTCTCGCGCGCGAACAAAGCAAAGGAGAAGACACATGGAAGCGAAGAAATGGGGACAGTACATGCTCGCGCGTCACTTCGGTAGGAAGCTTGCCGAAGTCCTAGATGTGGACGTGCATAGCTGTCGGGTGAAACTGCGCAAGCTGCGCGCGACCTCGCGTCGGTGGACGTTGCCTCGATGGTATCCCGGCTCGGTGATGGAAGGGGCGCGCCTCGCCGACGCGAAGGAAGACCGCGACCTTCTGCGCAGGGCGCAAGAGGCATCGGAGAAGGAAACCCGGGAGCGCCTCTCGCGCGCGACGTGGCCAAACAAGTAGCTCTCGCGCGCGAACAAAGCCAGGGAAGGGGGAGAGCAGCATGAGAGGTTGGAGTAACCAGTATTCGACCGCGAACCCGCGCCGCCGGCAGCTACCACCGGTGAAGGTGACCGACGATGAGCTGCGAGACGTGCAGCAAGCGGCGATCGAGAGAGGGACGTCCGTGGCCGATGTGATCCGCGGTGCGCTCGAGGCGGCCGGGGTGCTGCGAAAGGCGCCTCTCGCGCGCGAGCCAAAGCCGAATCCGCCGCCCGCGGCGCCGGCACGACTGACGAAACCAGCGTTCTAGCGTCCTCAGACTGTAGCCCGGACTGCGCTGCTCGCGCGTACGATGAACGCGGGGGCTCGCCGTGGAAGTTACTGCCGTGCACGTCGCGATGGTGAGGAAGACCGTTCGTCGGATAGTTTGGAAGATCCGGCGGCGTTACTTGTTCGAAGATCTCTTCTCCGCCGGGCTTGAGGGGCTCGTCAAGGCGGCTCGGGCGTTCCAGCCCACGAAGGGGGTCCAGTTCCAGACGTACGCCGCGCACCGGATTCGCGGCGCCATCCTGGATCACCTCCGGAGCATCGATCCTGCGGGCAGGCATGCGCGAATACGTGCTCGCGCGGGCGACAAAGCAAAGGTGGAGTGGCTCAACAACCTCAAGGTGATTGCAGGGCAGGCCGCCGAGAGGATCCTGCTCGATATCCCGGTGCCGCCTGCGCAGGAAACAGATCTCGATCTCGCCCGACTACGCACCGAGATCTCGCGGGCGATGGAAGAGCTCACGGAGAAAGAGCACTACGTCGTGCGCCGCTGGTTCCTCGAGGGGGCGACGCTGGCCACCATCGGCGACGAGCTCGGCGTAACGGAGTCGCGCGCGTGTCAACTCGGGTCGGCTGCTGTTTCTCGTTTGAGATCGGCCTTGCGGTTTGGTAGCGAACCCGTTTAGCTTCTGGGTGCTGCTCGGGCCAGGGCGGAAAGTCTTCGTCGTCTCCCGTCCTGGCTCGAGTGGCGCCTACCAAACTTATGGCAAGCCGACGCAAGAGGAAGAAGAATGGCGGCAAGCCTCGGAAAATGCCGCACGTCTCACGACACGAGACGACAAAGCGCGCGCGGGTTCGTAACCGTATCTTGCGGGAGCGCGCTCGCTGGGAATACATTCTCGACGTGTCGCATCCCTTCGTCGACGCTATCGTGCGTCGATTCTGCAAAGAGGTCGGAGTCGATCATCAGGTGGTGATCGCCGCTGTCGAGCGGCGCGCAGCCTTGCCCGCTGCTCTCGCCAGACTCTTCGAGCTTGAGCTCGGTGTACCTGCGTCGGCGTGGACGGCGGTAGCGCCGGCCACGCCCGCCGTGGCGCGCACGATCGAGCGGCAGCTTGAAAACTCTCCTGCCAATCTGCAAGCTAGAGAGATGCCGGTCCAGAAGCCGACGCCCGAAGTGCACTACAAGGGCGGCATGAGCAAGGTGAAGAGCGACAACGCTCTTTACGACTGGTTCAAGGCGCGCCACCTCAGCACGACGTGGCTCGCCGCGCAGCTCAAGGATCGCGGGATCGACATCTCCCGGTCTGCCTTGCAGACGTACATCACGGGGCAGCAAGTGCACGCCAAGTACGGGCTTCGGAAGACCAAGATGCCGCTCCGGATCGCGAGCGCGATCGAAGAGATCACCGAAGGTGAGGTCAAGGTCGAGAGCTGGCCTAACCTCGACGCCCAGTTGTAACGCAGGGTTACGGCGCGCTCGTCCTCTGGTTATTTCTGCTTGCCAGTCTGGCTAGCAGACGATATAACCGAAGGCATGGAGTGCTGGCGATGCTGGGGCGAGGGGGTCGAGTGGTGGGACGCGGCTGACGCCCGCGGCGAGCACTGCACCGACGAGGCCGTCTGCTCGGTGTGCGCCGGGACGGGGATGAAGCGCTGCGACTTGTGCATGCGCGGCCCCGCGACGGTGGACGGCGGCGTCGACGGACTCGGGTTCTGCCAGACGTGCCATCAGGAGATCGCAAAGGAGGAGTGTGCGGCATGACGACGAAGCGCGAGATGAAGGTTTGGCGGCCCTGTCAGTCGATGGAGTGCAACCACATCGACTGTTGGATCGAGCGCCGTCGGGCGCTCCGGAATGCCTGCTACGCGGCGGAGCTGAAGCTCCACGCGGGCGAGCATCCGGCCTTTCACGCCGAGGAGTCGGAGTCGTGAGCGCGCTTGACGCCGCGATCGAGCACTTGCGAGACGAGGGCGTCGGCGGCAGCCCGCCCGAGCTGGCCGTCGCCGACGACGCGGAGATTGAGCTTCGGCGTCTTCGCCACGTCGAGAACACGGTGCTGGACGCGCTCTATCGCTGGAACAACCCCCACGACTTCGTGGGGGCGGGCGAGCTGTTTCGCGCGCTCGAAGACGCTTTCCACACCCGCTGAGGAGGATGACCACCATGACCGCCACCGCCCTTGTCGCCGCCACGCCCGCCGAGCTCGCCGCCTACGATGAGGAGTTCGCCGTCTCGCGCCTTGTCGCCCAGAAGACCGCCATCCAGAAGGCGATGGCGTCCGTCATGAAGGCGGACGAGCATTACGGGAAGATCCCGGGGACGGACAAGGACAAGCCGACTCTCCTTCAACCCGGCGCCGACACGCTGTGTTTCCTCTTCCACCTCCGGACGGAGTTCGAGGAGATGACCGCGATCGAGCGCGACGACTTCGTCTTCTTCAAGATCCGGTGTCGCCTCTTTCACAAGCGCACGGGCGAGGAGTGGGGCAGCGGGATCGGCTCGGCCAACTCGCGCGAGAAGAAGTACCAGGCGCAGACGAGCGCCAAGAGCTGCCCCTCGTGCAAGAAGCCGTCGATCTTCAAGAGCAAGGAGGGCGGCTGGTTCTGCTGGAAGAAGAAAGGCGGTTGCGGGCTCAACTTCAAGGACGGCGACAAGTCCATCGAGGAGCAGGCGGCCGAGGTTCAGCCGATGGCCGTCTGGGATCTGCACAACACGATCCTCAAGATGGCGCTCAAGCGCGCCAAGGTCTCGGCCGTCCTCTCCTCGACGGCGGCGTCGGACATCTTCACGCAAGATCTCGATGACCTCGTCGAGGTGATGCCGGCGCCGCCGGCTCCCGCGCCCGCCAAGCCGGCCTCGCCCGCGCCCACGGCAAAGCTTGCCGAGCCCCCGTCGGGCCCGCGCGCAGCGCCGAGGGCCGCCGAGCCGACGCCCGAGGCGGTGGACGTGACCCCGGTGAACATCGCCACCGACACGGGCGAGGCGATCACCGACCGGACGCGCCTCGAGATCTCCGAGGTCGCGCTCAACGGGCTCAAGTGGAGCCTGCCGCACGCGAAGAACTGGCTCCACAAGATGTTCGAGGTCTACGACACTTCGCAGCTCACCGAGTTTCAGGGGCAGGACGCGATCGCGCTGCTCCAGGCGCGCCTCAAAAGCGAGGCGGCCTACAAGGCGAAGCTGTCCCTCTTCGCGCAGGCTGGGCGCGTGCTCGAGACGGCGGTGGAGGCGAAGTGAGCGAGCGATGGCAGTGGGCCGCCGGCCCGCGGGAGTACGTGCTCATGGAGGGGCAGCGGCGGCTGCTCTCGGTGCCGGCGGGCGCGGTCTGGAACCTGACGCCGATGGAACAGCGGCTCATCGAGGCGGCGCCGGAGCTGCTGGCGGAGCTCAAGGACATGGCCAACGATCATCCTTGCTGCGCTCCCATCGCTCTCGACCTCATCGCCCGCATCGAGGGGAAGTCGTGAGCGAACACAAGGTCAAGCTCGTCACCGCCTCGGGCCTGATGCGCAACTGCGGTCACCCGAGGCTGCTCGGCAAGCGCCGCATCCGGACCGCATCTCAGCTCAAGGCGCTCGACCGGGGCAACCTGTTCCAGGATGCGTGTTGGCCGTTCGTGCTCGGCAAGACGGCGGCCCCGGTGCCGGTCAACGACAGCATGGTCAACAAGTGGGCGGAGACGTTCCGCCAGGTGTGGGTGCATCGCCCCGGCGTCCTCGTCGAGCTGCCGCTGGGCCTGTCTCCCGTGGGCCGCCACGTCGAGGTGCTCGAGCCCCGGCCGCACGAGTACGAGGCCGCCGACGGCTTCTCTCTTCTGCTCACCGCCGGCCGCGCGGACATCGCATGGACCGAGCGGCACGGCGATCTCCTCATCGCCGTGATCCTCGACGTCAAGACGGGGCGCTTTGCCCCCGAGCGCCCGGCGAGCAATCCGCAGATCTGGAGCCTCGGGCTCTCGTTCGCCGATCGCGTGGGCGCGCAGGCGCTTCGAGTCGGGCTCTACTACGCACGTACGGGCGCCTTCGACTGGTATCCGGGCGCGGACGAGTTCGTGAGGCTCGATTCGGAGGAGGCGGCGCAGCGTTGGGACGACGTCACCAACCTCGCCATGCTCGACGAGGAGCCGCGGCCGGGGCCGTGGTGCGATTCGTGCTGGGAAAAGAACCACTGCCCCGAGGCGGTGACCGCCGCATGAGCGCCGAGATCTACCTCGGGACGCCGGCCGCCGAGCGAGCGGCGATCGTGCGGTGGCTGCGGGAGCTCGCCGAGAAGCGCTACGCCGATCCCGAGCTTCCAGACGTGATCCGAGTGTTCGCCAACTGCATCGAGTCTGGTTTTCACCGCGCGAGCTGGCAACCAGACGCGGACCTCCATGCACGTACGGCCCCCGAGGAGGTTGTGGACGCGGTTACGGTTACCCCCTCAGTTACGTAACCGACAGGTGACGTTTCTAGGTGTCACCCCGCATGAGGACCGCCAAGAATTTGACGGTTGCCCGCCACTTTTTGGTTGCTGCCCCGCTGGCAGGCATGGTTAAAGTTCGCTGGCGAGCGGTCTGGCCCGCCTGGTTATCTTCCGCCGGACCGCACACGGTAGCCCGCCCTGGTTGTGGACGGGCGTCCTTAACCGGAGGTGTGCTCGATGGGTGTCAGGGATCTGGACCGGGAATTTTGGCTGCTCCGTCGTGTGGTTTTGCAGCGGATCGAGGGCGATCGGAAGGAGATCGACCACGCCTTCGAGGTGCTCGAGGACGTGCGCCAGTCCTGCCCGCGGCCCCTGCTCGAGAGACTGAACGCGGCCTATCTGGCGCTGCGGCACGACCTGCGCTGCCATCGGCCAGAGCTACTGCCCCGCATGGATGCGTTGCTAGACAGGGTAGGTGTCTAGCGGTAAAGAGAAGCAAGAGGAGGACGGAATGAGACGACGGAAGCCCAAAATGTACAAGGTCACTCTCTGGTTAACTCCAGAGGAGTACGGGCGCCTGGCGAACCTGTGCCCGAACAAGATGTCATTTCACAAGCTCTGCCGAGCCCTGTTCGAGCTCGGCCATCAGCAGGGCCAGGCGCGGCTCGCTGCCTTGGCAGTCCAGATCCACGAGGCACGCCTCGGCAAGAAGGGCGCGAAAGTCGTTCCGATGGAGAAGTTCCGCATCGACGCGAAGAAGATCGCCGAGTCGATCGCCCGCGGCCGGCGATACGCGGTGGCGTGATGGCGCCGCCCTACTATCCACGAGGCAAGCTGCGCGCTGACGATCTCGGCGCGACAAACATCCGGATAGCCGTCCAGGACAACACGCTTCTCATCATCTTCGAGAAGCCGATCGACTGGCTCGGCCTCGGCCTCGCTGAGGTAGAGGCACTCATCGGCATCCTTCAGGAGCGGAAGAAGGAGCTCAAGCCGACGTAAAAAGCTGCGCGCCCCTCCGGCCCCTTGCTTGGCGGCCGAGGTCCGGAGGAGCGCGCCCCCTATCCCGTCACGTTCGAGCAACCAAACGCGCAGGAGTAGAGACCTTGAATAACCAAAATATCACGCCCGAGACGCTCGCAGCAATTATTGCGCAGGCGACCGCGAACGCAATGGCGCCGATGCTCCAGCAGCAGCAGCAAGCGTTTGCGGAGTTGGCGAAGACCACGGCGGCAAACACGCAGCTTGCGCCGAGTCGACCGAGCGGGGCGCCCGAGTTGATCCGCGACCTCTTCAAGAAGCACTACCTCGTCGAGGGGCAGCTCCGCCGCTCGGCCAAGGACATCAAGACGCGCGGCAACACGATCTGCGCGACGGTGCTCGAGATCGACGGCGTCGAGCAGCCGCTCGGGAAGTTCCCGGTGGGCGTGATGTCGCGGGTGGTGGCGTCGCTCTATCGCGAGAAGCGCAAGTCGACGGGCAAGACCCGCTACGGGACGCCGCCCAAGACGGCGACGCTCAACCGGGAGATTGCGCTCCTCAAGAGGGTGTACAGCTACGCGACGAGCGAGGGCTGGGTGACGAAGAATCCCCTCTCGAAGTTTGGCCTCGAGGAGGAGGACAACATCCGCAACGTGGAACTGCCGCCGGAGGACTTCGCCCACCTGCTGACGTTCTGCGATCACAAGACGGCGGCGCTGGCGATGGCGTACTACTCGACGGGGTGCCGGCGGCTGGAGATCCAACATCTCAAGTGGACGGGCTTCGACCACGAGACGGGGCAGATTTTCCTGCTTAAGACGAAGACGAAGGGCAAGAAGAAGCGGGAGCCGGTGCTCTCGCCGGAGGCACTCAAGGCGATCTTGTCGATGCCCCGGGTGGCCGGCTCCGAGTACGTCTTTGCGTCGCCGGAGACGAAGAAGCCGATCGCCTCGCGGTTTCTGCTCAAGCTGTTTCAGCGGGCGGTGCGGCGAAGCGGGCTTGAGGAGAAGCGGGGGCACATCTCCTGGCACACGCTGCGCCACCAGTTCGTGCGCAACGGCCGGCAGGACGGGCTTTCGGAGAAGGTGCTCATGGCGGCGGGGGGCTGGGCGACACGGAGCGCGTTCGACCGTTACGGCATGCCGAGCGACGACGAGATCACGGACGCCTTCCGCCGGGTGCACCGGCGCATCGGCCCCAAGGCGATCATGCGTGACGGGCAGGCGCCCGTTACCTCCGAGGACAGTTCTGAGAGCGAGCCGGTCAAAAAGGCTGGCTAGCCGAAAAAGCCGTGTCAAGTTAGTGACGTTTCCAGGTTGACGGCCTGGGTCGTTATCTGGTTTGATGCGGTTGCTGGTTGCTGCTGTTTCGCTTGCGAGCAGGCCCCCCGAGTGGGTTCGTGTGGCGCTCCCCTGACCTTCAACCAGCCAGGGTTGACGTGTGCACGCGGATCCTCTCGGCGGGCCTGCCGCAAGACAAACCGGTACAAAGGCACGCGGCGAGAGCCACGGATTTTCACCGGACTGATCTTGAGGGAGAGCGTGCATGGAACTTCCGGAACGTGAACGATTTTGCCTGGTTGGATTCGTGAGCCCAGCAGGGATCGAACCTGCGACCTACGGATTAAAAGTCCATGGTCCAACTACACGGACGTGCGGGATCGTATCGAGTAAGCGGCTCAACTTCGTTCAACGCCCCGGAACGCCCATGGGCGTCCAGAGAGGTGGGAGAGTTTCTCTTGCCCGGCGCCCGGCGTCAAGTTCCCGGAGGGCGGCGTGAAGCCCCCACTGGCGTGGACGCTCTCCCCAGGGTTCCGGCACCTGGGCTCCGTCGCCGAGCTGGACCTGTCGCCCCGGTGCGATGGATGGAACGACGAGGATGACGCCTCCTCGTTCTGGGCCGTCGAGGTCTACGACGGCGTCGCTTACACCTACTGCAAGCGGCCCGAGAAGCTGGACCTAGCCAGCCCGGCCCCCGACGCCTGGCGGCCGCTGACCCGGGAGGAGCTGCCTTGATCGCCCGGCTCAATGTCCCCGTGTTCGCCGGGGGGGTGATCGTCGGCGGCGTCGTCGCCTCCCTCTGCCCGTCCATCCCCTGGCCGCTGGCGCTCGTCTACGTGGCTGGCCTCCTGTTTGCGTCGGTGGAGGTCTACCGCCGTGGCTAGGCGCACCCGACGCGACTACCGCACCGCTGAGCACTACCGGAAGCTGAGGGCCCAGCGCCGCAAGAAGGGGCTTTGCACATGGTGCGGCAAGCCCAGCAAGCCCGCCCGGCTCTGCCTGTCCTGTAAGCAGACGCCGAGCTATCTCAAGTCCTCCTACGTCCCCAAGGGCGTCAACAAGTGCCGGCTCTGCCGGTTGCCAGGCCACAACAAGCGGCGCTGCCCGGCGGCGGCCCAGAAGGCGGCGGCCTGATGGCCGGCTTCAACATGGTGCCGAGGAAGCTGAAGAAGGTGATGCGCGAGCGGCAGGTGTGCCTTTGCCCGTCGTGCATCGCCGCCCAGGCCGGGCGCAAGGAGGCGCTCCGGGAGTACAAGCGCGCCTTGCAACGTAACCCGCACTTTCGGAAAGGGAAGCAGCCATGAAGACGACGTCGAAGCTCCTCACCGTAGTTCGAGCCATCCGCCGGGCGCTGCGGGCCGAGCAGAAGCGGCTCGGCCGCTCCGAGCGTTGGTACGTCCAGCAATGCCGACGAAACGGGGTTCTCCCGTGAACAGCCGGCAGAAGGCCCTGCGGGAGCAGGCCCGGGACATCCTCTCAATCCGCACCCGCCTACGGCAGGCCCAGAACGACTACGCGAACAGCATCCGCGACTACGTGATGACGTGCGCGACGGACGAGGACGTCTCTGAGCTGATACATGACCTTGTCGAGGTGGTGCGCCCATGAGCCCCAAGGTCGGCTGCCACATCCGGATCCGCGAGAAGGCGCTGCCGCTTGTCCGGCAGTTCTACCCAGCCATCGGCGGCAGGGAAGAGATGAGCTACCTCGTGACGTTCATCGAGGTGCGCCAAGGACGCAAGGTCATCTACTTCCAGTTGTTGAACGGTGACACGGCTGCGGCCTGGGCCGGCCACGTGGTGCCGCTGCCTCGCTGCCGAGTCTGCGACTCGGAGGAGCACAAGACCCCGAAGCCCACCGCCAAGAACCCGCCCTGTCGCTTCGAGTCCGTTGCCGCCTAGGAGATCAGTGGAAGCCCTACGACCCAAGATCCGCCTGATCGTCGGAGCCGTCCCTGACCACGATCTCGCCGCCGAGCTCATTCTCAACCTCGTCCTCGCCGCGATGGAGGCCCAGGAGAGCGCCCGCCAGCAAGCCGCCGTCGAAGCACGCCGCGAGAAGTGGCGCACCTACAAGCGCGGCCCCGTCGCCCCACCGGCGAACGATGTTCCTAAGAGTTCCAGTGGAGTTCCAGAGGAGTTCCAAAGAATTCCGCTGAACGAAAAAGCTACCGCGCTTATTGAGATCTCAGAATCAGAAGAGAAAGAGATCTCAGAGTCAGAGGAAGAATCAAGAAGTGCGGTAACGCCGCCTCCCGATCTCGTCGCTTCCGAGCCTCCCGAGCCGCCGGTGATGACTTTCCCCACAAGGGGGAAGGTGAAGGAGTGGCACCTCCTGCAGGCCTTCGTTCGGCAGTGCGAGGAGGCTTTTCCCGGGGCCGACGTCATCGCTCAATTCCGAGCTGCGCGCCTCTGGTGTGAGGCCAATCCGGCGAAGCGCAAGACCGCCAAGGGCATGCAGGCGTTCCTCGCCCGGTGGCTGTCGAACAACGCCGACAAGCCCGCGCGCGCGTCCCCGGCGAACGGCAAGCCCGCGGACATTCGTGTCGGACATGCACGTGTAGACCCGAACTTTCAGTACCCCGTCGGAGAGCAGGAGATATGAGCTACCACGACATCCTCGCCAGACTCTCGGCCCGGCTCGACGATCCGGCCACGAAGGCCGAGCAGGAGGCCGCCGAGGCCGAGCGCCGGGCCGAGCAACTCGCCGAGTGGAAGCTCGCCCAACGGTGGGCGCTCGAGTCGGCCGACGTCCCCGACAAGGACGTCGAGCTCATCGGTTCGGGGAAGGTCTACGAGACCCCGGCCGTCCAGGAGCTCGGCAAGGCCGGTAACCTCGTCGTCCTGTCGGGCTCCCCGGGCTGCGGCAAGACGACCGCCGCCGCGGTCTGGATCCACGCCTACATCGCCGACAAGGCGAACTGGGATCTCTCCTGGACGCCCACCCTCGTCGGCCCAAAGCCGATGTGGATGTCCGCCGCCCGCCTCTCCCGCTTCCCTAAGTACGACGAGGAGGCCATGCGCCGCCTGCTGCGCACGCCGCGCCTCGTGCTCGACGATCTCGGCGTCGAGTACATGGACGACAAGGGTGCCTACATGAGCCTCCTCGACGAGGTGCTCAACGAGCGCTACGCCGGGCGCCGTCCGACGGTCCTGACGACGAACCTGACCGCCGAGGACTTCAAGGCCCGCTACGGCGCGCGCATCGCCGACCGCATCCGCGAGGTGGGCCGGTTCGTCAGCCTCGGCACCAAGAGCTACCGCAAAGAACGTTCCACGAGGAACGGAAAAGCCGCATGACCCCGCCCTTTCAGGCGTTCGAGCGCATCCCCCGGCTCCACCGCGACATCGTCATCACCGAGAAGCTCGACGGCACCAACGCTGTCGTCCACATCGACGACAGCGGCACCGTGGTCACCGCCGGCAGTCGGAGCCGCTGGATCACCCCGGACAACGACAACTACGGCTTCGCCCGCTGGGTGGAGGAGAACAAGCAGGAGCTCCTCAAGCTCGGCCCCGGCTACCACTATGGCGAGTGGTGGGGCGCCGGCATCCAGCGCCGCTACGGGCTCAAGGAGAAGCGCTGGAGCCTGTTTAACACCGCCCGGTGGAGCGACCCAGCGGTGCGCCCGGCCTGCTGCCACGTGGTGCCCCTGCTCTACGACGGCCCGCTCCTCGGCCTCGGCGATCCGGTCAAGGACTGCCTCGCGTCCCTCTGGTGCAGTGGGAGCGTCGCGGCGCCCGGATTCATGCAGCCCGAGGGGATCGTCGTGTTCCACAAGGCCAGCAACCACCTCTACAAGGTCACCCTCCCCGACGACGGACACAAGAAAGCAAAAGGAGCCCCGACATGATCAGCACCCAAGTCACCGGCCGCGTTCGAGAGGTCATCACCAAGGAGCACAAGGGCACGAACTACTACTCGGTCCTCGTCGACGCCCGCGTCATGAAGTGGGACTCCGACGCCAAGGCCGAGCGGGAGGCCAACGCCCCCCTGCTCGTCAAGCTCTGGGGGCGCGCTGCCAAGCGGGCGCCCAAGCTGGCGAAGGGCCAGCTCATCGAGCTCAAGGGCAACGCCGAGAGCCGGGAGTACAAGGACTCCTGGTTCACGGACGTCAACGCCGACACGCTCATCGTCCTCGACGGGGCGGGCGCCAGGGACCGCGAGCCAGGCGATGATGACGACAAGATCGAGCCGCCCTTCTAATGCGCAGGCGCCTGTCGTGGGGCTCGGTCCGCCGGGCCAAGTCTGACGCCATCGCCGCCGAGTGCGACGACATCGTCCTCGTCCATGGCGGCTCGATTCTCAAGCTGGACGCGGCCAGGGACGGTGTCCCCGACCGCGTGATCGGCTACCACGGCCTCAACGACGTCTGGGAGTACAAGGACCCGAAGAAGGGCCGGCTCCGGCCGGCGCAGGAGGAGCTCATCGAAAACTGGCGCGGCGCCCCCATCCGCATCGTGCGGGGGCGCGACGACGCGCTCGAAGCGCTCGCCTACATGAGAGAGCGAGCGCGAAAGGGGAGCCTATGACCATCCGATCGAAAAGGCAGCTCGTCACCCTCGCCTGGGTCCTCGGCCTCGTCGCCTACGGCCTTCTCACCGGCGACGACGCGATGATGTACTACTACGGCCGCTAGTGCCGATGGCAATCAGGCGCGAAAACCGCGTTACAGGGCCGCACCTCGCCGAGCGCCCGAATGACAAGCCGTTCCGGGTTTACTGGGGCGTCTCCGTCTTTCGGAACGAACACGGATACTTTGAGGCCGTTCGCATCCCAGGATACGACCTCTTTGAAGAGTGCGAGTGCGAAGCCCTCGCTCAGCGCTTGGCGAACGCGCGGCTAAGCGTGTAGACGGCGCCGGTGACGGCGTTGGCAATCACCTTCCACTGGGGCGGCACGGCCTCGACGAGGTGCGGGGCGAGCGTCGTCACGATCGTTACCCAGAACTCCGTCGTCTTCCAACCGTCCTTCTTCTTCGGCGCTGGCGTCTCGCTCATCGTGTCCTCCTAGAGCCCTGCCACTTCAAGGGCCCGGTTCGCTTGCTCGACCATGCCGCCGGGGCCAAACCCCGGCGACTTGTGGTAGGGGTCGGCGATCCCGTCGAGCATCATCGCCGCGTGCCACAGTTCGTGCGCGAGGGCGGTCTCGTGGATCTTGGTGTTGTCGGGCAACGCCACCGTCACCGCCCAGGGCACATAGGTCACGCCGCCCACGCAGTCGTTGCCGATGGTGACCGCCCGGAAGCCCTTGCCGTCGCGGCAGTTGAGCTCCTCCTGGCCGATCCAGAAGACCCCAGGGGGCGGCTCCTTGCGCCCGTAGACGGTCCGCCAGACGAGCTCCACGGCCTCCTTCGAGCCCTCCGGCGACGGCGCCGGCCGGAACATCGACCGGAACCCCGGCGAGCACGAGGCGACGAGCAGCACCGCGAGAACGATCACCCAGAAGCAGACGGCGCCCATGACGTCCCGAGCGCTCACGCGTTCTCGCTCCCGACGCCCCGGCCATCCCAGCGGGCAAGCGTACCGTTCGGCTTCTTGGGCCGGATGTCGAGGTGGAGCCAGCGGGGATACTTGCCGATGGCTCCGAGGCCAGGCAGCCGGCCGTTGGCCCACAGCCGCTCGACCATGGCCTCGAACTTCGGCAGCGTGTCCAGGAACACCGGCCGGATGTCGGCCGCCTCCCCGGTCATGTGCTTCGAGGCCTTGGCTCCGCCGACTTTCTCGTTCCACTTCGGAGAGCGCCAGCCGGAGACGATGATGATCGGCCCATACCACTCCTCTCGGAGTGGCTGGAGTACCGTCATGCAGAGGCGTTTGAGGTTCGGGATGACGTGCGCCGGCACCCCCTCGCCGCTGTGGCAGTCGAACTCGTCGCTGTCGAAGTTGAGCGTGAGCCTCACAGGCCTAGTCCTTTGACCGCCCGGCGAGCTTCATGCGCAAGATCGCCGATCTCGCCGAGCTTCTGCGCAAGCTGACTGAGAAGGCTTCGGCGTGCATCGCCTTCCAGCTCATCGAGACGTTTCGCAGTTTCTGCGCAGTCGAGTCCAATAGCGTCGAGTGCAAGGGCGAGGTTTGCGAGGCTGATTGCCTCGGCTGAGGGGATTCGCCGTCCCCGGGGCGGTGTGTCGTGGTGCTCCATGGCCATCTCATGGGACTTTCGCGGACTGGACGATGTAAGAGAGGCGTAGGAGCCAGGCCACCATCGTCACCCCGAGGGCGGTGATGATGATCCAGGCGATGCGGCTCATGATGTCGCGGCGGCGGTCGTGCTCAGCGAGCCGCCACAAGATCCCCTTGTGCGGCTCATGATCCGGGCCCTGCAAGGCGGTGGTCAGCTTGGTGACGGCGTCGGTGAGATCGGCCATCTGCGAGGCGAGCCTGATGAGGCTGTCCTCCGTCCCCGCCGACCGCGCCTCGAGCTCGCGAACCCGCGCATCAATGGGCAGGTTCGGGTGTGTAGGAGAAGCCCGACGCAGGGGCGGGGGCGTATCAGTCATAACTCTACCCAGTCGGGCCGCCGCCAATTTTGATGTACGCCTTGAGGAGCACGCGGAGCGCTGCCTGAAGCTGCGTCGCCGTCATGGCGTCGACCGCAGCGTCCCATTCCGCCTCGCTCGTGATCGGCGGAACCTGGTTCTTGCAGTACGTCGCGATCCTTCGCTCGGTCTTCTCCTGGTCGAACGAGACCAGGGGATCGTTCGTGGAAACCTTGTAGCCCATGGCGTTACCTCGGGAAGATGCAGAGGACCCAGTCGATACGGAGGGTGCGAACTGCCCCAGTGGCCTGGTTGCGAGCGGAGGCGATGACCGCGTAAGCGCCCGTCGCCGTGGACGACTGCGTGGCGGACAGCTCCGCCTCGTCGTCGAAGCGGCCCCGAAGGACGTTGTCCCCCTGGCAGTAGGCCTCGCCGATGTGCGAGGCCGTGTCGACGGAGACGGTGGACGTTAGCCCCGTCGTGCTCGAACTGTAGTTTCCGTCATACAGGATCACGTACTTTGTCGCGCTGATCGGCCCGACGGCGCCGAGGGTGACCGCGTTAGCCGTGCCAGCGGTGGCGTAAAGACCGTTGAAGCACCTGGTCTCGGCGTCGATCGTCGTCGTCACCGAGAACTTCGTCGCGTAGTAGAAGCGGTCCGTCAGGGCCGACGACACGATGTTGTTCTCGGTGTAGACCTCGCCGATGCCGTTCGCCGTGCCGCCCGAGGTGAGCTGAATGAGGCCACCCTTCGTCCCGGCGAGGAGCCGCGAGAATGCGCCCGTGCCGCTGTGGCCCGCGATCCAGCCGTTCGGTGCGGTGGTGCCGCACGCCGTGAAGTCCTCCCAGTAGAAGCCGGCGTTGTTCGTCAGGCCGGTCGCGGCGATGCCACGGGCGAAGTACTTGTTGAAGTCGTCGGCGAACCGACCGGGGATGGCGGCGTACATGGTTAGCCTCCGAGCGCCCGGTCGTAGTGGCCCACGAGCGCGAGTCGCCACGTGGTCTGTGCGCTGCCGCCATTCACGAAATCGAGCTTCCAGTCGTAGAAGGGATCGACGAGGAAGTCGTAGGGGCCGTTGACGACGCCCGAGCCGGCCGCCGCCACCGCCTGGCTCGAGTACTCGTCCCACGTGGTGCCGCCGTTCGTCGAGCAGTACGCCTTGAGCGTGCCGCTGTGGCTGTTTTTCATGGTGAGCGTGAAGCGCTTGATCCCCGTCGTGGGGAGCACTTTCGCGCCCATGGCGGTCACCGTGGAAAAGAGGGTGTAGGTGTTCGAATCAGCGCCCGGGGTGCCCCCCGAGACGGCGTATCCGGTGGACGGCTGGGTCATTGACTGGCTCCTGTTTGCTCGCGCTTGAGCGACTCAAGCGCGTCGAGAACGGCCTGCTCGATCGGGGGCAGGAACGCGGGCACCATCCCCGGCAGGCGAACGGACGGCGGGCGAAGAAGGCGGCGCTCTCCCCACTCGGCGGCGGGGTGAATGCCCTTGGCCAGGAACGGGCGAGCGAGGCGCAGCTCGCCCTTGCCGCCCAGCCACGAGGGCACCTGGAACTCGAGGCTGTCCTGCGCGGCTTGGCGGGCGGCCCGCTCCTCGACCTCGGAGAGGACGGCGCGCGGCCCATGGAATGCCTCCTCGAGATCGTACGGAGTGAGGCGCTCGCTGTAGGGGAATTGCTCGCGGAGCTCGTCGAGTCGGCGCTGCTCCATACCGGAGGCGCCGCTCGCGTCGTCGCCGTACCGCATGATCTGCTTGGCGAGGGAGCCCTCAGACTCTGAGCGCATCCGCTCCTCGGTGCGCTCGAGCTTCTGGCGTCTCGCGTGTGCACGGCGATCGGCAAGGGACATCTTTGGCGCTACGGCCGGCATCACCTCATGACGGATTAGGTCGGCATACTTCTGGATGATCGTGTCAGTCGGGTGCTGGTTTGCGACGTCGTAGTTGATCTGATCGTCAAGCGCCTTCTTGATGGCGTGCCACTGGTCCGCCGTCAGCGCCCGGTTGGGCGTCAGAGGGCCGCCGACGCGCCCTCTGACCTCCTCGATCGGGACCTCGAAGACGTCGTCCTGGTACGTCGAGGTGGAAACCCCCTGAAAACCAGGCCGCTCGATACGATCGACGACGACCGGCTCAGGAGAGTCGGTCGTCACCGCCCGTCCTTGCACCTGATTCGGTAGTCCCTCCTCCGAGTACCAGTCGGACCGCGGCGAGACGGTCTGCTCCCGGTCGGCCCCGACGCCACGGCCCTTGCGCTGGACAAACACCGCCGCTGGGCTTGTAGACACTTCTTCGACCGCTGCCGGCGGGTGAAGCTCCACCGGGCGCTCGAGCATCTCCTCCACGCCGCCGACTGGACCGGCGCCCCGGATGGCCGTCGCCGGATACACCGTCTCCGTCGGCTCCTTTTGTCCGCGGAGCATTCGCCGAACGTTCATGAGGGTGGCGCGCGCTCCGGGCCGCAGGTTCCGAGTGACCGGGTTGGCGAGATCTTTCTCAAGCTCCTCGAGTACCTGCTCGGAGCTGTGGAGACGGGAGCCCTGCGCCGCACTTGCGGCGGGCCCTTCGACGTGGGTAAGCCGCTTCTCGGTTGCCCGCTTCTGAATGGCCACCTCGCCCTTGATCTTCTGCTCCGCCTCGTCGGCGAGCTGTCCGGCGCCGTGCTTCGTGGGCGGCACGCCGTACTTCTGCGACGGCGGCGTCGCCCCATACGACGGCGGGCGCTTGAGCATCGGGATCTCGGGAACGAGCTTTTCGACGACGGGCTTCGCCGCTCGGAGCATGTGCGGGACCCCGTCCTGTCCGACCGCAGCCGCGGGACCGAGCATCGCGCCGAGTTTCCCGCTTTCGACCCCAGCCGAATGCGCCTCTAGCGGCGTCTCGGTGCCTTTGGCGAGCGAGCGCCCGACGCCCTCCGTGTATCCACCGGCGCCACCGGCCACGACTGCCCGCCCGGCCTTGTCGAGGAGCTTCTCGCCAGCCAGGAGGCCCTTGCCCCCTTGATAGAGCTTCTGCGCGACAGGGACTCCGAGGCTGCCTACGAGGCCGCCCCAGATCTCGGCGCCACCGGCCAGCCACGGGTGCTCATCGGCCGCAGCGACGTCCCTACGCGCCTCGGCGATTTCGTCGGGGCGGGAGACGTTCCCACGTTCGAGCACGTTGTCCGGGCTGGCCACACCAAAGGCCGCGCCGCGCCGGACACCCGTACCCAGCGCGCGCCCGTAACCCTTCGCCTGCGCGAGGAGCTCGCCGAACAAGGAAGGGCTCGCCGGCATTGGGGAAAACCCCTTCTTCGCCTTCTCGATGAGCTGGGGCTCGCGCTCGACCTGCTTGGCCATGTGGGCCAAGTCCCCGGCGGTGACGCCCTGAGACAGAAGGCTATCGACGAGCGCGTCGAGCTCGTTGTCGTCAGCCACGGGCCGCCTCCCTCTTGTCGAGACGGGGCAGCAAGGGGAAACTAGAGATCATGAAGCGCGTGGCGTTCGGCGTGGCGATGTTCTTCCTGGGGACGATGTTCTCGTCGGGCTCGTCGGAGGCCGAGAAGGCGTCGGAGGCGCTGGCGCTCCTGTGCAAACGGCACAAGGAAGAGATCGCGCGCGCGAAGAAGGTCCACGACGCAGTCTTGCTCAAAGCAAACGCACCGCGCCCGTCACGCGCCGACGACATGGCCGGTTGGGCCGCGTACGCCGAGAACAACACGCTCTGGCGCATGTATCGCGTATTCTGCGAGTAGCTCACGGCGCTTCCCCGCTGAGTTTCTGGCGCAAGGCCGGGTTGCGACGGAGTAGTTGCTTCAGTCGCTCGCGCTCGGCGGCTTGCTTGTTCGGATCAGGGGCGGGGGTTGGGTTGCCGCGCTCCGGGCGAGTTTCGCTCGGCGGACGAATGCCTGTCGCCCTCTTCCCGGCGGGGGAGTCGATGATGATCGTGGCGCCGTCCACCTTGATCGGAGGGCGCCCGAACGTGCGGAAATTCCGGTTGTACCAGTGAGCCGTGTTCCCCTTCATGTTCTGGTACAAGGGATCGTCGATGAACGACTCCCGGAAATCTCGCTCCAGTTCGTCCACCCGACGAGTCACCAAGTCGCCGAACCTGCCCATGATGGACTGCTCGAAGATCTTTCGCTGACCGGCAGCTAGCCCGCCGCTCATCCACGCCTCGACGAGCTGGTTGAAGGACTCCCACTTTCCTCCGACGCTCTCTATGATCTTCCTCTGCTCGTCTTCCGTGAACACGCCGGGGCCAGCGATCTTGCGACCGATCGCAAACCGCGCGGACGTCGAGTCGATCTGGTTCTTCGACCGGATCTCGCGCAGGGCGATCTGAAGTGCCCGATGCTCTTCGCGCGCATCGTCGTAGCCGGCGTCCTTCTGCCACTGCTGAACATCGGTACGCAGATCTCGCGCAGCAGATTGCGTGAATCGCGCCTCTTCCCCAGGAGTGACCTTGACCCCGTGCATGCCAGCGCGCCTCGTCGACTCCTGCTGCTCGATGAGCGCGCCGATTCGCTTGCTGTAGGTCTCGAAAGCGTCCTGCGGCGTCTTGAAAGCTCCGGTCTGCGCCTGGCCGAGTGACTCGTCCGCGGCAACTCGGCCAAGCTTCTGGTGCTCTGGCGGCAGTCTGGTGATCATCTCCTCGAACTGAGGAGCGAGTGAGTCGGCGAGCTGCTTGCCTCGCGCGAGCCGCGCCTGGTTATCGGCGGCGAGGGAGAGCGTGGTCTCCGCCCCGGCCGGCATGCGGAGGGTGTAGTTGCCGGTCGGCTGCGGATTGGCGACCGCTTGGTGATCGGCTTCAGCCTGGGCCGCGTACTGCGCCTGTCGCTGCTGAAGATCTGGCGCGGCCTCCTCGGCGATCGAGGCCGGCGGGGTGAGGGGCGGCAGGGAAGACAGAAACGGAGAGGGAGGCATCTCCGGCTCGAACTCCATCCCGTTCGCCTGGGCGATGAGCCGCGCCCCCTCGACGTCCTGCTCGCCGAGCGCCTTGCGCACGTCGGGCGCTGCCTTGGCGGCCTGCTCCTGGAGGCGCTGGTTGGCCTTGACCTGCGCGGCCTGGATGCGGGCTGCGTTCTGCGCCTCGGCGTGCTCGCGCTGCCAACCGAGGTTGTCCCGGTTGTACTGCTCGGTCGCGAGGTGGTGACGGTGCATCTCCGCCCGCTGCGCCTCGGCGGCCATCCGCTGCTGCTCGAGCTGCTGCATCTGGAGCCGCCGATCGGCGTACGCCTGAAGCAGGCTCGAGATGTTCGAGAGCTCACCTGCGAGCGGCGACGGCGCCGACGGCTTGGTGAGCCCGGACCAGTCGAGACGAGCCATCCTAGTCCTCGTCCCTCTTCACGTTCGAGCGCGGATCCGTGATGGTCTTGTACGCGGCCCGCTGGGTCGGGGTGTACGTGGCCGTGGGATCGCTCGCCCGGGGCGCGGGCGGCAGAGCGGACAGCGGGAGCGAGAACGTCCTGAACAGGTTCTGGATGGCCTGATCGGCCGCCTGCCCCTCGAGCTCGCCCTGCTTGATGCGCCCCTGGATCTGCTCCCACTCGAGCTCGAACTGCTCGCGCCGGGCGGCGTCCATGCCGGCCGAGTAGGTCGCGATCTGGTGCTCGACGAGCCGGAAAAGGTTGTCGACCTCGCGTTGGTAGCGGCCCTCCTCAAGACCCTGCGCGGTGGTCGCCCCAGACATCCCCGTCTCGAAGGTGTCGAGGCCCTCCTTGGAGACGTTGCCCGCGATGTTCGAGCCCATCCCGAACTTGGCCATGATGTTGTCGAAGATGGCCTGCTCGAGCTTGGCGCGCTCGGCGCGCCGGTCGGCCCCCGCCTTGTCGGCGGCGCCGCCATGCTTCATGAGATCCTCGACGATGGCGCGAACCTCCGCCCCAACCTTCGCCGCCACCTCGGCGCCGCCCTTGACCCGGCCCTCGCCCGCAGCCTGCGCCGCGTGAGCCTCGCGCATGAGCGTCGTGATGCGCTCCATCGCCTTGCCCTGCGCCTCACTGGAGAAATTGCCGGCAGAGATGAGCCGGTTCATCGCCGCTGACTGCGCACGGTCGGCCGTGTCGGCTCCGAGGCCCACCCGCTCGATCGCGCGGCCCTGGGCGTTGTTCGCCGCCTGGCCGCCGAGCTCCAGGCCGCGGAAGCGCTGGTCTTGGATGGTCTTGAGAAGATCCTGGCGGGACTTCGCGCGCTGGAGCGCGATCTGGTCGACGCTCTGGGCGCCCTCGAAGCCGAGGCCGATGCGCCCCCGGAGCGACGAATCCGCCCCCTGCATGAGATCGAGACCGTAGCGGTCGCGCCCGAGGCGCTGGTTGTCCGCCTCGGCGGCGAGCGCCGCCATGTCGCGCGCCTGCTGCGCGCCGAGCTCGGCGTTGAGCTCGCCGGTGGCCCGCAGGGCCGCGCCGGTGTTGAATCCACCCTTCGCGGCGGCGGCCTCATCAAGGCGCCGGGCGCCGGTCTTGTAGGCCTGATCGTAGTAGCGGTTGAGGCCGGTGTTGCCCTCTTCGTAGAGGCGCTCGGTGTTCGTCTTGTACTTGGGGTCATACCCCTGGGCCATGCGCTCGGTGTAGCCGGCGTTTTCGAGCTGGCCGCGGTTCTTGGTGAAGAAGTCCTCCATCATCACCGCGCGGTTGATGTCCGACTCGACGTCACCACGGCCGCGCTCGAGCTCACCCGGACGGGTGTAGTCGTAGCGGTTCTCGATGTACCAGTTCTCGGCGGCGCCGGGATTCGCGAAGAAGGTGCGGAAGTCGTCGTTGAACCGCTCCATCGCACCCGGGCGCGCGAACTCGCCCTTGTTGGCGCCCCACCACTTCTCGAACTCCCCTGGTTCGAGGAAGAAGCCCTTGTTGTCGGCGAACGCGCGCTCGCCCTCGCCCGGCCGGTCGAAGGTGCCCCGGTTGGCGTTCCAGTAGTCGCCGAGCGTGCCGGAGCCCTGGAGCATCCGCTGGATCTCGGGCCACATGTCCTCGACGCGCGACGAAGACGGGATCTGGTTGCGGAGATCCTGGAGGCCTTCGAGCCCCTGGTCGGGGTTCGTGAACCACCCCTGAATTCCCTGCCAGTAGCCGGCGAGCGGCTGCTGCCCCTGGAGCCGCCAGGCGTTGTCCTTCCAGTACTGCTCGCCGACGCCTGGCTTCGAGAGCACGCCATCGGTGCGCGGCACGGGCGACGCAGGCTTCGTCGGCCGCGGCGCCGTCGGCCGCGGCGTCGTCGCGAGTGGGTTGGCGGGCGGCATGGGGAGCCCCACAAGGCCCGGAGGCGTCGTGTACGCCCCCGTGGCCCCGTTCATGCCGCTTCCGCCGCGCCAATCCGTATCAGGCGGGCGCGTCTTCTTCCTCGACGGCGGCGGCGTGAATCCGCTCCATCCGGCCATCGTTACCCCCCCATGCCCGGCATGCGGGGCGGCATCCCGCCCTGCGGGGGCAGGCCGCCTCCGCCCGTGCCGTACAGCTCGCCGAGGCGGTTCTGGATGGGGCCGTAGAAGGACATGATCTTGTCGAGATCGCCCATCCGCTGCTCGTAGCGCTGGCGAGACAGGATCTGCAGGCGCTTCATCGCAGCGTCCATCGCGCGCCGCCGGGCGTCCTCGGCGCGCTTCTGCTCCATGCCGCCCAAGAATCCGAGCCCGAGCCCAAGCCCGCCGCCGACCGCGGCGCCGATGCCGGTTCCGACGCCGGGGATGGACGAACCGATGAGCGCGCCCGTCGCTGCCCCGCTGGCGCCGCCGCCGAGAGAGCCGGTAAAGCGTGGATCCACTGTCATCCTCCTACGTGAGCACCTCGAAGTCCTCTTCCGCGCCGATGAAGGCGAGCTCCGCTGAAGAGTCGTATTCGAGCTTCCATTGACGTTGGCGGTAAGTGCCGGAGCTGTGGATCTCGACAATCGGATCGTAGTCGCCCGCCGTCCCCAGACTCACCATGGTCTGGGGACAAAAGGCCCCGCCGTCGTCGCGCCAGGAGATGGCCACCTGGGGCGCGGTGCCGCCGTAGCTGCCCACGCCCCGCTTGAACATGAACCGGGTGGACCTGTTCAGCTTCCAGGCTTTCGTGCCGTGGCTTACAAAACCGGTGACGAGCTCGACCTTGATGGGGTTCGACAGATCCGTGTACGCCGAGGCGTCGAGCTTGGCGATCTGGCCCGTGGAAAGGCCCACGAGGAGGAGGTTCCGCTCGGGCCAGGCGACGGCCGATGTGATGTTGATGGACTGCCAACCCGACGAGCCGAAGGCGCGCCACTCGGCCCAGCGGGAGGTGTTCAGGTCGAAGATGAGCCCCTTCCCCTCGGTGGGGAAGAAGGTGACGCAGGCGTCCCACTGGTCGATCTGCAGGCGGACGCCCCAGGCGTCATCGACCGTCGAGTAGGCGTCCAGCGTCCGCTTGAGGAATTTCGAGCTGACGTCATCGAAGCCCCGGCCGTCGGTCATGACGAACCGGCGGAGCCGCTCGAACATGAAGAAGTTCGCGTCGACGGGGGTGATGGAGTAGGGCGCGATGGGGGCGATGTCGAGCGCGCGCGAGCGGGCGAATCCCGTGTACGGATCCGGGACGTGTACCTCGACAGTGCGCGAGCCGAAGGCGAAGATCTCGCCGCCGTTTTCGTGGAGAGCCACGAGCCGGTCGTGCTTCGATTCCGCCTCGGCGTAGTTGAGCGCGTCCCAAGTCTCGTGCGCCGTGTCCCCGAGGCCGCTCCAGCGGAAGATCCCGGAGACGTCGGCGACGGAGCCGACGATGCGCGTAGCGATGCCGGCCACGTGAGTAAGTGAGGGCGGCGAGCCCCCGAGGCGGGCGGACAGCCCCAAGCCCGTCCACTTCTGAGGCGCGCCGCCCCCGGTAACTACAACCTTCGTTCGCAGCGGCAGGAACACCGGGCGATCGGGCCCGGCGAGCTGCGTGGCCGCGGTGGCGTCCGACAGCGATAGGACGGTGTCCTCGCCGATCCAGGCGAAGAGCTTCCGGTCCTCGGTGGCGTAGACGAGGTACTCACCCCACGGGCACATCGCAGTGACCGCCGAGGCGTTCGGGATGGCCGAGGGGAACTCATCCCAGGCCGAGATCCCGGGCCGCTGCCGGATGGTGCCCGTGTCGTCGACGAACGAGTTGACGGACAGGGGGCTCGCCCCGCCGAGCTGCTCGAGACCGGAGGCTTGCGTGTCGGCGAAGGGGAGGGCTTCGGCCGGCATCTAGGCGACGTCCTGCGACGATCCGGTCAGCAACCAGTTTGTGCCATCCCACACGAACCAGAACGTCGAATACCGGAGACTCTGGATGTTCGCGACCGCAACAGAGCTGGCGCTGAGCCCGACGTACTGAGCGTTGAACGAGGGCGTGCCCGTAGCGGCACCGCCGTACACGATGACGATGGTAAGGTGATCCCCGACGGCAAGGTTTGTCGTCGCGGTGGCGTTGATGGTGATGGTGATCGCGCCAGCGTTCGACGCCGTGAACTGGTTGATGGGGTACGTTGGATCGGGAGTGAACGACGGTCCTGCAGCGGCGCTCGACGCGCTCGTGCGGCGGGTGGGGACACGCCGGTCCTTGAGCCAGGCGTGACCGACCTTCGACGTGTCCGTGAGGGTCGAGTACGTGTTCGAGTGCTCGACAAACGCCGTGGCGCTCGCGTTGATGCTGATGTCCGTGGTGTTGCCGCTGAAGCTGTTCCCGATGATCTTGCCGCGCGCGACCGCGGCCATGGCGATCCCGGTCGACGCGCCAGCGACGTAGCAGTCCTTGACGGTGCCGTCGGCCGTGGCCATGTCGATGGCGGTGCCGCTCGAAGCGGCGATGACCTTGCAGTCCCGCGCGGTGCCGTAGGCGCCGTCAAGCGCGATCCCCTTGCCGTTCGAGGCGGAGGTCACCCGGCACTTGTAGGCGGTGCCGTGAGCACCGAGGCGGATGGCCTTGCCGGCGGAGTTGCCGTCGGTGGAGTCGACGAGGCAGTCCTCGACAAAGGCGTGCGAGACCGCCTGAACGTCGATGCCGATCCGGTGAAGCGCGGTCCGCACCCGGTAGAGCGCCGGGCCGTCCCCGTGCGTGAACTTGATCGCCGTGCCGCTCGAGGTGCTGTCGGCGGTGATGGTGAAGTTGCGCAGGATGATGTGCGACTCGATGGCGCTCGAAAGGTCGATGGTGAGCGCTGTATTCGACGTCGACATGTTCTTGATGACGCAGTTGGCGCGGTCGGCCCCTTCGATGACGAGGCCGGCGCCGGAGGAGCCCTGGACGGAAAGGCCGCTCGTGATCCGGTACGTCCCGGGCTCGATCCACACCGGCTTGTTCGCCGCCATCGCGCGCGTGATCGCCTGCTGAAACGGCGTCGTGTCGTCGTTCGAGTCGTTGCCCGCGGCTCCGAAGTCGGAGGGGGAGACCCACTTGCCGATCGCCGCGTACATGTAGCGGCTCGTGGCGGTGCTCGACTCGGCATACTTGCCATCGGTCCCGCCGAAGCTGGTTCCGAGGGTGCCCAGGGCAGTGGCCACGTCGGTACGGCCGCCCGCGACCTGCTGGCCGGTGGTGAGGCTCGTCCCGGTAAAGCCCGCAACCTCGAGCTCCACCTGGCCGGCGGCAATGGTGTTCGCGCGGTCTTCGACCTTGACGGTGGCTCCGGACGAATCCTGGATCTCGACGCGACAGGGGACCTTCGCGTACACGACCGCCCGGCCACCAGCATCGAGGGTGACGGGCTGCGACAGGGCCACGAGGCCGTCATCGTCGCTGTAGATCGAGACCTGGGTGGCGGTCGTGTCCGGCTGGTAGAAGTAGGCGCGGCCGGAGGCCACGGCGGTCCCGTCGGACTTACGGGCGCCCGAGTAGGCGAGCCAGGAGATCAGCGAGGCCATCTACCAGTTCCTCCCGCGGTGAGTGACACGGAGCTGGATGGCGCCCCGCTGGACATCGTCGCCCCGGCAGATCGCCTTCATCCGCTCGGCCTCGCTCCGCAGGTACCCGGTCTTGTCGAGGGGCAGGTTGCGGGCGAGGGCGATCTGGGCGGCGATGGAGTAGGCCACGGCCTGGAGCCAGCGCCGGGCGACGTCCATCGTGACCGCGCCGGTGTCAGCGTCACGCAGGAGCCGCACGCGGGCGTAGCGCCAGGTGTATGCGCCGTCCGGCACGGGCCAGGGATAGGCGGTGACGGTGGCGAGCTTCTCGATGTAGATGCGCGAGGGGCGCCCCTCCTGCGTCGTCTGCGGCAGGTTGAGGTACTCGTCTCGGCTCATGACGTAGACCGGGGTAGCGGTCCCCGAGGAGCCGGTGACGGCGCCGATCTCGTCGTTGGGTCCGACGTGGACGTCGATGGTATCGGCGTCGAGGGCGTAGGAGCCGGTCCCGTCCGCGAACGCCTTCGTGGTGCGCTCGACAGTGCGCAGGACGACGCCCTCGGCCTGAAGGTTCATGAGCTCTAGGTTGAGGAAGTCCGACGCCATCCCGATCTCAGCGGCGCTGGGCTCCTTGCCCGCCATGAGCGTCCCGGTCAGCTGGTAGGCCATCCGGATGAGCTGGTCCCGGGTGAAGTCGAGCGAGTAGTTCGCGGAGACGGTCACCGGCGGGTCCTTCCGCGCGGGAGCGCCTGGGGCGTGGGCCCGGCGGCGTTCTCGCGGTCAAGATCGACCGCGACGCGCCCCTCGGCGTCATCTGGGCAGGCGAGCAGGCCCGCAGCGTCGAGCTTGAGCTCCGAGCGATGCCACTTGACGCCGCAGTAGTCGCAGTCGGTCGCGTAGTCCGGGGTCGAGCCGGTGAAGCTCCGGCCGATCGTCCTCATGCCGCCCACACGACGCGGGCCGAGCCCGACTTGTTGCGGATGTGTAGGTAGCCGCTGGTGCCTGTGGCGATGGTGACGTCGGAGTCGTTGAGGAGATCGATGTTCTTGGCGCGAAGGCGCGTAAGCGCATCGGCGATCTCAAACGCGTAAGGCTGCGACCAGCCGGAGGAGCCGCCGTCGAAGATGACGGTGTCCATCCAGAGATCGGAGAACGTCGGCGAAACTACGAAACCTTGCGACGGCTGCGAGGAGGCGCTCGCCGAGGTCGACACGAAAGTGGTCGACGTGACCTGCGCCCGGTTCGACCCCGTACCGAGTAGGAGCGCCGCACCGCCATCGAGGGTGCCGCACTCGTGATAGCAGTTCCGCATCACGAAGTCGGTAGAGCTGACCTGGATGCGGTTGTTCGTCGTGGAGACCGTCGACGACGGAAAGTACAGGTTCGCGAGGGTGACCCCGGCGGCCGATACGGTGAACAGGTTGATGTCGGCGCCCCGAATGAACTTCGGGCGGTTGCTGCCGGTGCCCTCGCCGACGAGCGTGATCCCCGCCTTGGCGAGCGCCTGGGCGCTCGTGAGCGTCTCCATGTGGCCCGACAGGCACACGATGGTGTCCCCCGCCGAAGCGTTCGTGTACGCCTGCGAGAGCGTCGCGAGCGGCCGGATGCGCTCCTTACCCCGGGGAGAGGCGGCGTCCGACCCCGTGACGGAGTAGACGTACCAGATGTTCCCGGAGGTGTAGAGCGGGGAGACGGTGGCGAGCTCGTCGCCGGTGCTGCCGCCTACACCCGTGCTGTAGATATTCGGGCTCGCCAAGGCTCAATCCTCCGAAAGGCTCGGGCCAGGGACGCCCGGGGAGATCGAGCCTTGGCGTCCCTGGCCCTACGTGATGGCTTACGAGTCGGCGGCCGGGCAGAGGATGGCCGAAGCCGAGTCTGCCGTGACGCAGTAGTTGACCCCGAACCGATACGTGGTCGTGAACGTCGCGAAGCCGAGCGAGGCGGGCCCCGTTCCGCTGTCGTTGACGTGGTACACGTTGCCGTGCACGAACCCGGTCGAGGTGGCGTGGGGATCGATCACGAACTTCGAGCTCGCGGTCTTGTTCGCGAGCTGGTTGTTCAAGATCAGGTTGTCGAGGAGGGCCGCGTTGTCGAGGTCGAGGAGGACCCCGGTCGCCGCGGTGGCCACCGCCGCCGTGATGGTGTTGCCGATGATCTTGAGCCGGTCGACCGCCCCCGTGGTCGTGACGACCGACGTGATCTCCGCCGCGGTGGCGCCGTAGATGTAGTTGCCTGCGATGAGGCAGTCATCTGCGGCGGCCGACAGCTTGATAAAGTCGGTGCAGAGCTGATCGGCGTCGACGCCGACCTCCGCCTCGTTGTTCACGAACTGGAACCCCGCGGCGGTCACGTTCAACGGGTTTGCGACCGTCAGGGCCGTCGTCCCTGCAGGGCCGGCGGCCTTGAAGACCATGTTCTTGATGAGCACGTTCGCCACGTCGATGTCGAGCTGCGCGTTGGCGTGGTTGAACGTGATCGTCGGGCGGGCGGTGCCCCGGCCGAGGCCGATGATGGCGACGTTGGCCTTGATGTTCGACCAGGCGTCACCATCGTTTCCGATGGTCTCGGTGTGTCCCGGCAGCACGAGCACGACGTCGCCCCGGGTGGCCACGCACTGGCGCAGCGCCACGTTGATGCTGGCGTTGAGCCGCGCACCGAGGCCGGGCGGATCGTAGTCGTACTCGGTGACGGTGGTGCCGTTGCCGCGCACGAAGAAGACGTTCCCCCCGGGCGGGAGAACGACCGAGTGGCCGAGGTCCACCCCCGCCGGCTGGATGCTCACCGGCAGGAGGGGGACGTCGCTGAATCCGTCGAGGAGGCCGGCCATGTTAGGTGTTCCCCTGGTACCAGCCGCGCGGATCCGACCAGCCGTGCGCCTCGCGGTAGGACACGCCGAACTTCATCACCTCGGCGTCGTTGTCCACCCAGCTGCGGCGACGGAGCTTGCGCCGGTGCCGCCACTGCAGGCCGTTGTCGGCGTCGGTGATGGCGCCCCACGCGGTCGTCGAGGAGGCATCCCAGTACTTGATCGGGATGACCTCGATGCCGAGCTTCTTGACGACGTTGATCTCGTTGTTGCCGCTCTCGGGCACCTGGGCGGAGCCGAGGATCCCCTCCCACACGGCCCACTGGACGAGGGGGCAGACGATCTTCTTGATCGTGTAGCCCTCGGTGATGCCGTTCGGGGACGGATACTTGCCGACCTTCGTGATGGCGGCGATGAGGGCCGCGCGCGACGGGGTCGCGTAAGTGTCGGCGATGTTCGACCACGTCTGCCCGTAGGGAGTCGTGTGCGAGGCGTTCCCGAGGCACAGGTTGTCGACGCCACCGGGGTAGTCGGTGTTCGTCGACCGGATCAACATCGCGGTCGCGTCGATGTCCTGGGTCTTGTAACCCGAGCGGACGAGGCGCTTGGCGGCGTTGATGTACTTGTCGTACTTGCTGTCCTCGAGCGCCTCCTCGGCGATGTGCAGGTGAAGCGCCATCGTGCGGCTGATGTAGCGCTTGACCCCGCCCTCCTGGATGTTGCCCACGGCGGCGGTTGCGCCCTCGGGCTTCTCCTGGAGGAGGAGGGTGCCGGCGACCTCGGCGTCGTCCTCGTAGTTGTCCGACATGGACTTGATTTCCAGGTACTTCGGAAAGAGCAGGTCCTTCTCGGGCGACTCGGTCGGATCGGTGATGATGTTGTCGAGCGTCGCCTTGAGGTTTCGGTACTGCGCAGAGTTGGTGAAAATAGCCATTTTCTTAGCTCCTCAGGGCCTAGTCGCCGCTCGTGCTGAACTGGGGCTGGTTGCTCTCGTTGACCTCGACGAGATACTTGGCCCGGGTGGAGGTGACGTCGTTCAGGGGATCCGACGCGATGCCGACGATGCGCCACTGCGCGGCCGTGGCCACGTGCGTGGAGATGTCGAGGGCGTAGGCGGACCGGCCGGTGGCCGTGGAACCAGCCGCAGCGACGTGGTCGCAGTTCTCGCCGACGACGCCGTGAGCGGCGGCGACGGTGGTGACCGACGAGCCGTCATCGGCGTCGACCTCGAAGACGGTGTCGCGCGCCAGGATCACGCGCACGCGCGACTCGTTGACCGAGCCGACAGTGGACGGCGAGAACGTGGTGCTCGCGGGGAGATAGTTCCCCTTCCGCAGCACGCCGCTCTCGTTGTACTGCTCGACGCCGTCGGCGATGCCGAGGATGTCGGTGTCGCCCGCCGCGGCGACCTCGATGGTGCCGTCGTCGACCTTCTTGACCGGGTCGCCCCGGAAGATCGCGGTCGCGTAGCCGCTCGCCACCGGCCAGACCTCGACCACCGGGGTCCGGCTGCCGTTCCGCATCTTGTTGAAGCGGAATCCGCCATACGTGTTGTTCGCCATGGACTCGTTCCTCCGTTACGTCCGTGAGAACTCGACCTCTTGCGTGGTCAGGTTCTGTGCCAGGCGTCCGGTGGGGCCGCGTACGCCGTCGAGGCCACCCGGCCTCAAAATCGTCTGGTCGATGGCCGCTTGTCGGTCCTGGCCGCGCTTGTACTCGGCCATCCAGACATCGCGGGGGCAGGACATGAGGACCATGCCGCGCCAGGTGATGGTGTCGCCGTCCTTGGCGACCTTGCCGCCCTTGATCCGCGGCCCGTCCTTGCGGGCGCGCTCGATCTCGAAGCCGAGCTCGGCGAGGGCGGACACGCCGCACATCTCGTCATTCGGATTCGCGAACTTGTATTCGCGGTTGGGATCTTTGCCGACGATGACGGTGTTCGAGTCACCGTCGACGGCGCGGGACGGGGGATCGATGCGCTTGAGGGTCTCAGCCAAGAGGGAAAGCTGCTTCCTCCGCTTCGAAGACCCCCGTCCGCTCGCTGCCTGCGGCGACAGCGGGACACGGCCCCCTCCCCTGAAGGGGAGGTTGTTTGTCAGCGTGATGGTTTGTAAGCTACGTCGTCAATTCTGGTCTGGGGACTACTCGGTCGGCTCGGCGGCCTGCCGGCGCTCCCATCCCTGGTACATCTGCGCCCACTTCGAATAGGCGTCCTCCTCCGACAGGTGGGGATAGGCGGCGGTGGCGAGCTTCATCTGCTCGCGGGACAGGCGCATCTCGCGCGGCGTCGAGCGGGCGCCGGCCTGGGCGGGGACGGCGCCGTAACGGGCTTGCTGCGCCGGGGAGGCCGCGGGCCGGGACGGGCGCAAGATCCCGAACCTCTCGCCCGCCTGGCGGAAGGCCTCGCGGCTCGTCTCGAGCGTGGGGTGCTCTCCCTTCTTCGCGAGCTCGGCGGCCATTTGGTTATAGAGGCCGTAAGCGTAGCGGGCGGCTTCCCGGTCCGCGATGACCGCGCCGAACTCGGAGCGAAGGATGGCCTCCTCGTAGGAGCCCTCGGGCTGCGCTTGAGGGACACGCTTGGTGATACGCTGCTCGAGTCGCTCCTCGCGGAGATCCTGGCGCTTCTCCTCGAGATCGTAGAAGCGCTTGCGCAGCCGCTCGATCTCGCCGGGGTCCGTGATGGCCTGGGAGCGCAACGCGAGCTGGATCGACTCCTGCTCTTGCCGGATGTGGTTGATCTCGCGCTTGTAGGGATCGCCGTCGTCCTCTCGCTGGGGCGGCGGCTGGTACTGCTGCGGCTGCGGGCGGGACAGCGCCGCGCGGAGCTCCTGCATCTCCCGGGCGAGCTGCTCGCGCTGCTCGCGCTCCTGGCGCAGCTGCGTGGCCATCTCGTCGTAGCGCTCGCGGTTGCGCGCCTCGCGGCGCTCCTTGCGGGAGCCGAGCTGGACCTTGACGCCGCCCTCGGGGTCGGCGACGACTGCGGGCTTGTCGTCGTCGTCCTCGAGATCGGGATTCTGCTTCTCTGCGGTGTTTTCCTGGGCCATGGGCTCGCTCCTCACATGTCAACGAAGTCGGGGGGATCGAAGCGGGGGACGACAGAGTCATCGACCACGTATTGGTGCCGGCCGTCGTCGCCGACCTTGATCGAGATCTTCCCTTCGCCCATCAAGCGCAGGACGTCCTCGGAGCCGACGATGTCGCCCGAGCGCAAGAACATGAACTCGACGTCACCGCCCTCGGTCCGGTCGACGACGTGCCGCCACGGCGACAGGCGCGCCACCCAGACGATGTGCCCGAGGTCGATGCCCTGGGATCGCAAGTGGTCCATGGCGCCGAGGCCGGCGGCCACGACGATGGCGCGCGGGGTCTGGTTCTTCTCGCGGCTCTTGGTGGTCTCCGGCTTGACGATGACGCCGTCCTTCGCGAAGGTGTCGCGCGTCGCCATCTCCTCGGGGAGCATGTAGACGATGATGCGGTCGTAGGCCGGCTGGTACGGGTAGGCCGGGACGTTGAAGGCCTTGAGGCGCTCGTCAAGCAGGGACATTGCCCACCACCTTCTCGAGGATGGCTGTCGCAGCGTCGATGCGCGAGACTGCGCGCCGAACCTCGTTCGCGAGCTCGCCCGGCTGCTTGATCTCGAGGTTTTCGCCCTCCAGGAGGGCGCCGCCGAACATGATCTCTGCCTCGTGCCTCTTCATCTCGATGACGGCGGTTGCGTCGCTCACGGCTATGAGGCGGGCCATCACTTTCTCCTCCCGGCGGTCTCTTTGCGGGCGAGGTCGATGACCCAGTCGAGCGCCTGGATCTCGCCGCCGTAGAAGCGAAGGGAGTTGAGATCTCCCTCCTGCGACTGCGTGGCGAGGACGGTGTTTTCGGAGATGAGCTTGCGGTACTGGCGCATCGTCTCGATGAACGCCTGGGTGGCGGCCATCGTCCGCCACTCCTCTCTTGTGTCCGGGGAGAGTCGTTCGAAGGGGCTATCCATGGGTCACTCCTGGGGGCTATGAGGGCGGGACCTGCTCGGGAGCGGGTTGCGGGGCGGGGCCGGGGACGCCGGGGCCCTCGGGCGGGGGCGGGCCGCCTCCGGGCCCCGGCGGGGACATGCTAGGAGACATGCTAGGTGGCATGCCTGGTTGCATGCCCATGCCCGGCATCTGCTGCGGGGGCGGCGGACGCGGGCCGAGGAAGCGGACCATGTCGTGGAAGCCGCGGGCCTTGAGCGACTTGACGATCGCCTCGTAGATGAACGACGGAGGGAACATCTGCATGGCGATGGGCGGGGGGAGGGCCTGCATCATCCCGAGGAGCTGGTCGGCCTCGCTGATCCGCTGCGCCTTGGAGGCGAAGCGCGTGTCGGCGGTAAAAGCGATCTCGAAGTCCTCGGCGTACATCTCGCGGCCGACGGTGATCGGCTGCGTCTCCATGGTCCGGGGATCGATGACGTCGAGGATCTCGTAGTCCTCGAGAAAGACGGCGTTGAGCCGCGCGTTGTTGCGCATCACCTGCCCCAGGAACTCGAGATAGTTCTGGGCGAGGACGGTCAGCTGCTTCGTCGCCTGCTCCACGCGGGTGGCGATCCCGCGGAAAGTCTCGTTCGCCTTCCCGGGCTCGCCCGAGAGGACGTCAGGCGCCGAGGACACACCGTCGGCGCTCTCGAGCGCGAGGCGGACCATGTCGAGGAGCTGGGGGTTCGCCGGGGGGAACTGGACGACCTTGAAAGCCTTGTCGAGCTGCTCGGAACTGACGCCCCTGACGTTGTGGATCTTGCCGGGCGAAAGCTGAAGCTCGCCGGTCTCCATCTTGACGCTCTCGGGCTTGATGATGGTGACGACGTTGGCGAGCGTGGCCGCGTCGGAGAACTGCGAGGCCCAGGTGTTCGCGGCCTTGTTGAACTCCTCGAGTAGAAGCCCGATCCCGAGGCCGGCGGAGCCGTCTGGGTTCTCGATACAGACCCCGTGCGAAAAGGGCTCGATGGGGACCATGCGCACGGGCTTCGGCTGCTCGCCTGGCACCTTCATCCACGACGGCGGCTCGGGCGGCATCATGGCCTGCTGGCCGAGGGTCCCCTCGAGCTCCGCCGCCTCCTCGGGCGGCACGTCGGGCTGGGCGAGGCGGTCGCGGACCGCCTGCTCTTGCGCCTGCACCTGCTGGAACATCTGCGTCGCCTGGTTGAAGGATTCCCACTCCTTCATCTCGCGCTCGAAGCGCGCGCGGTCCTTCCAGTCCGGCTCCTCGCGCAAGGTGAGCGCGACGACGGTCATCGTCTTCGGCTCGACGGTGACGACGACGGGGCGCTCCTCCTCTTGGCCGTAGAGCTTGCACCAGCCGTGATACTCGAAGAACACGTACGGCGCGGCCTTCGAGGCGGCCGGCTTTTCACGCCCCTCGAGCTTGTCCATGACCGGGCGGACCTTCTGCTCGAGCCCGTCATCGAACGAGGCGACCTTGTTCTTGTCGAAGATGCGCTCGATGTCGGCGTAGAGGCCATCGGCCTCGAGCCGCTTGAGCTCGTGCTTGAATTTCCGCACGATCCGCCACTTCCGGGGCACATCCGAGAAGTCGACGGCGGTGGTCTTCCACGTGTAGGGCCAGCCGAACTCCTCGCAGTTGAGGTGCTCGTGCCGGTTGCGCTTTCCGGCGATGTCCCGGTAGGAGTGCATCACGCAATCGCCGTTCGCGATGTACTCGTGCAGGCATCGGCGGTTCTGGCGGAGAAAGTCCGGGATCTCCTTCCGGATCTGCCAGTTCTGGTGAAGCGTGACGGTGTCGGCGCGCTCCTGGCTCATCCGCGAGGACGGGATGGCGGTGAAAACCATGTCCTGGTCGGGGAACATCTCGGCATAGAGCCGATGGACGAGCCGGAGCTCGCGTTCGAGCATGACGGGGATGTGCGCGTTGGCGCAGTCCTCGAAAGGGAACGATTTCTTGTCGAGAGAGCCGGTCCGCAGCTTCGCGCGCTCGGCGCGGCGCTGCCGGTAGGGCTCCATCGAGTCCCAGTCCTCGGTGACGTCCTCAACTACCTTCTTGGCGAGACCTTTGAGGAACTCTTGCCCCTCTTTCGATGTGATGTAGTGAGGGACAAGGTTGATCGCCTCTTCGGGGAGGTCTTCTGGGGGCGGGACGAGCTTGACCGTGACCGATCCATCGTCGTTACGCTCGACTTCGCTTTCAGTCTTCTCGTTGCCGTAGTCATCAGACGCCATTTAGAACCCCCCATAGCCATATCGACCGCCCGCGCGCTGCCGCTTCGTGCGGCGGCGCTCCTCGAGCTCGTCAACCTGTCGTGATCGGCGCACCGGCGCGGAATCCGACTTCGGAACGACCGCGCGGTACATGCACGCGTAGAGAACCGTGTCGAGCCAGTGGTCATCGCCCCCGTCCTCGGGCAGTTCGGGGTCGGTCTTGTCGGTCGGGATGGCCGGGATCGTGCGGATCGTCTCCCGGCAGGTGTCGAAGAAGCGGATCGCGGGGATCCCGCCCTCACCCGAGCGATCTTTGAGTCTGGTGATGAACTGCTGGACGCTGGCGTGTCTGTTTTTCGTGCATTTTTCCCAGAAAACGCCCGCCTCGCTCATCGTCTCCGCGATGGTCGGCCCGATCGTCCCTCTTTCCTCCCAGATCTGGGTGTCGGCCGGGCCGGTGAGGCGTGAACAGTCCTTGTTGAGGTCCCACTCGTCGGCGGCCATCTCGATATCGCGGATCTGCTCGGCGACTTCCGAGGAGTCCTTCTTGCGGAAGTTCTTTTCGCGGTAGCAGATCAGGTTTCCGTCGGTGTCGACCGCGAACCAGAGGACGACGCACCAACTTTTGTAACCCCAGTCCATGGCGCGGAAGCGCGTCCACCCGCTCGGGATGCGAAACGGCTTGACGACGTGGATGCGGGCGTCGAATTCCTCGGCGAAGAACGCGCCGGCCACGACATACCAGTCGCCTTCGAGGAGGGCGCGCCGGATGTGCGAGGGTTTGTCGCGCAGCTCGATCTCGTACTGCGCGCGGAACCCCGGATCTGGGTTGTCCTTCAGGGTGGCGGGGATGAAGATCCGGGAGCGCGTCTCAGAAGTCCCGTCACCACGGGCGATCTTGCGGGTGAGGAGCACGCGGCCCCGGGGGGCGGGGTCGACGAAGTAGCTCCGGACCCAGTTCCCGGCGGGGTTCGTGGCGGCGCGTATGCGCAGACGCGGGCGGAGGCCAGGATCTGAGCAGCGAAGGCGGGTGTTGACGAGCTGGTACTGCTCCTCGGAGAACTCCCAGAGCTCGTCATAGGCGATGTGCGTGTACTCGTTCGACTGGTAGTTAAACCGGTCGTCGTCGTTCTTCATGTGGCCGAACGAAAACTTGTAGCCACAGGAGAAAGTCCAGCGGTGCGCCTGGCTTTCGTACTTGGCGCCGGGGTCGATGAGGGGGAAGAGCCGCTGCGAGCGCGAGATCGTCTGCTCGAGCATGGGGAACTCGCGCCGGAAGTGGATGGCCCAGCCGACCGACTCGGCGATCTCGCCTCGCATCCAGCGCTCATGCTCGAACCGGAGCTGCGTCTGGATGGGATCCA
>Ga0196964_10000159_pt1 | contig 46921 bp, 61 predicted proteins | sample S1_10metaG_FD_148615 | JGI IMG/M metagenome (GOLD analysis project Ga0196964, IMG submission 148615) | Soil microbial communities from Anza Borrego desert, Southern California, United States - S1_10 | ecosystem: Environmental > Terrestrial > Soil > Desert | place: USA: California | collected...
GCGGCTCGCGGGCACGGCGCCATCGCATCACCGGCGAGGTGCAGTTCGTGCTCTGGAATGCCGGGGAGCGTGGCCACGCCGAGGACTACTGGCACCGGATGGATGAATCGCATTGGCCCGGATTCCAGCCCGCCCCCACCGACGGCGAGGGGAAGCGGTGAGCGATCCCGCCATCATCAACTTTCTGAGCGGCCTTGTCGGGCTCGCCTTCATCGCTCTCGCCATCTCTGGCATGAGGAGACGTAAATGACTGACCCCCACCACGCCGAGACCGCGAGCGGGCTGCTGCCGAAACCGTCTAAGCCGGTTCGCATGCTGCGCGCCTGCCGAGAAGCCGTGCACAACACCCTGACGCCGGTGGCTGGTCCTGAGCTACTGGCCCAGAATCCCACACTGGCGCTTGATATCGCCGATGAGGTGCTGACCGCCTACTTCAAGGTCGAGGAGGAAGGATGACCACAGACATCAGCACCCCCGCCGTGCGTAGCGGCGAGGTCCGTGAGAAGCTCCACCGCTGGGCCTTCGCGCATGAATACTACGCCAACGCCTACGTCGATCCCGCAGCGCCGTTCCCTGACCTGAAGCCGGCACACGACGATTGCATTCGCGCGCTGCAAGAGGGTGCGCTCCTGATCATCCAGTACCTCAACGGCGAAGTGCGTAGCGGCGAGGTCGATGCGCGGGGGCTGGAGGCGGCGAAGGACTTGGTCATCGCTACGGCACGGAGGATCAACAGCGGCCCCTACGAGGACGTGCGGATGACCGGCGCGCTCGCTGCGCTGGATGCTGCCCTGACCGCCACCGACGGCGGGGATGGGGATTCCAACGGCAACCAGAAAGCAGAGGATGTAAGCCATGGCGCTATTCTTCCGGTGCAAGTGCGGGTCGCTCAACATCCAGACGCGGAAGGAATGCACCAGTTGCGGCAAGCCGAGGCCGCGCAAGCCGAAGCTAGTCAGCGTGAGGATCAACACGATCCGGACAGGGCGGCAAAGGAAGTAGCGAGCCCCGACACCGCGGGCGGGGATGGGGTGGAGATCACGGAGGAGATGGTCGAGACAGCGGCGATGACCTACGACACGACGCCGATAGATCCCAACGAGCGACACGGGCAGGGGCACCGTCGCGCCATGCGTAGCGCCTTGGCAGCAGCCCTGCGGCACGCGCGGAGGACTGAGCGGGACCAGGCATGGACCGCTACCTGCCTCCGTCGCCTCATGGAGGCCGCTGGCGAATCGTGGGCCGACTGGTGTGACGCCGACATCGGGGAGATGGTCGCGCACGTTGAGGGACTGGCTCAAGCGAGCGAGGAAGCCGAGCGGCTGCGGTCGATCATCCAGCGAGCAGCCGATGAGATCAGCGAGGCTCTGGCGTGGGCGTGGGATGCTCGGCCCGAGACGTTGGTCGGCTGGTGCAAGCAACTGGCCGCAGACCGGAGGCACGCGCGGGGGGTGGGGGATGCGCCCGAGATCGGCCCCGCTCATGCACTACTCAAGCGCATCGCCCAGGCTTCGTACCGAGACGAGACAGGCGCGATGGTGGTGGCGCTCGACGAGATCGAGGGCGACATCGTGCTCCTGGAGACAGCACTGAGGGCGCGCGGGGGGGTGGGGGAGAAGTCGTGAGCGGACTCTCCGCCTGCAAGCGCAAGCAGCGCTACGCCGACCAGCCGAGCGCGATCAACGCCGCCGCCAAGATCCTACGCTCGGGCAACGCCACGTACCTGCGCGCCTACCGCTGCACCTACTGCGGCTGCTACCACCTCACCAACACCAAGCCGGCGACGTCGCCGAAGGATGCCGCCCATGCCTGAGCCCTGGACCTGTCCGGAGTGGATGCGCAGGTATGCCCCCTGCTTCACGATGATCGAGGATCCGACCGTCGCCGAGATCGAACGGCACATGAACATGCCGGACAAGCTGGAGACGGCGGTCGCCGTCAAGGTGGTGACCGTCGCCGCTCAGGTCGCACTGCTCAAGCGCCTCATGCTCGACGGCCTGCTGCTGATTGAGAACCCCGAGGCGCCGCCGAAGCCGAAGGCCAAGCGGGTCAAGCCGGCGAAGAAGAAGCGCCGCCGGCGCTAGTCGTCGGCCTTCGCCACCTCGGGGAAGCTCTGATTGATGCCGTCGAGGAACTGCCGCGCCAGCTTGCCGACCTCTTCGCGCGACATGCCCGCGCGCTTCGCCTTGGCCACGCGCTGGCTGGCGCGATCGAGGGCGCGCGCCCGGCCGAGCACCGTGGCGTTGGCCGCGGCGAACTGCTGCCGCGCCGGGCCTTCGAGCCGCTCGAGCGCCGCCTGCAGCTGGTTGGCCGCCGACGTCGCGCGGTCGAAGACCATGAGCGGGTCGACACCGTTGGCGTAGTCGCGCATGGCCTTGGCCAGCGCCTCGCGCTCCGTGCCGCTGCGCGCCTGCCAGTAGCTGCGCGACATCTCCCCGATCTGCTGCGCCGGCTTGCCCTGCGGGCGGCCCTCGCGCTTCTCCTCGGCGAGGAAGCGCTGGACGTCCGCCTGGTCGGAGCCGGCCCCCTCGCGGACGATGCCGACCAGCGACTGGCCCAGGCGCTTGGCCGCGCCCGGCCGGTCCTCGCGCGGCAGGTCCGACGCCTGCATAGCCAGGGAGCCAGCGATGCCGAGGTGCCCGCGGATGAGGTGATCGACCACCCGGGCGTCGGCGCCGGTGATCCACTGCCCCACCTGGCCCAGGCCGCTGGCGTTCTTGGTGCCCTTGCGCTGCTCGACCGGGAGCTCCCGCTCGTAGTGCGGGACGATGTCGCGGTTGGTGAAGGTGCTGCGGTTGAGGGCGATCTCGACCTCGGTCTTGAGTGGGCCGACCAGCGCCGCGTCGTCGACCGGCAGCAGCGCGCGCGCCAGACTGCCGGCGTGGCCCTCGAACGCCTGAGCCGTGGCCTCCGAGGCGCTCTTGCCGTCGCGGACCATCAGCACCGTGGCGTCCACCGCGCGCTCGGCGCTGGCCGCGGCGACGCCGTAGGTGAACGGCTTGGGGATCGAGAGCCAGATGCCGGCCGCCACCTTGATGTTCCAGAAGAAGTCGCGCCGCCACGCCGGCAGGTTGCGGTACTCCTCCTCCTCGTCCTTGCCGCCCATCGCCGCCAGCAGGTAGCACGCCAGCGACGGCGCGAGGGCGTAGGCGCCCCAGCGCGCCGCAGTGCGCCCCGGCGCCCGGCCGACCGCCCGCGCCTCGGCCGCGAGGCCCTGGATGCTGGCGTTGAGGAAGGGCACGAACTGGTTGATGACGCGGATGGCGTTCCCGGCCACGGCGAAGTCGATCAGCTGGCGCGAGCGCAGCGCGGCGATCAGGCGCGCATTGTACTCGTCGAGCCCCTTGCCCCGGGCCTCGCGGTACGCCGCGTTGAACTCGTCGACCCGTCCGCGGAGCTCGCTGCCACGGATCCACCGGCCGTACGCGCCGCCGGCCTTCGCCAGGCTGGTGATGACCACGCTGCGGTCCTGCGCGAGCTCCTTGGTGCGCTTGGCGAGCTCGCGGTGCCAGTCCTTCGGGCCGCTCAGGTAGTGCCCGGCGAACGCGCCGCCGGCCATCATGGCGAGCGCGCGGTCCTGGTCGGTCTGCCCGCTCAGGCCCGGCAGCTGCTGGCGCAGACGGCGCGCCGCGCCGGCGAGGCCACCATCCCGCACCTGCGACACGATCAGGCGCGAGATGGAGTCGCGGATTCGGTTGCGGATCGCAAAGGGCGGGGTGTTGACGATCAGGTTGCGCAGCACCCGGCCGGGGATGGTCAGCGCGTTGAGGAACGGGCCCAGCTTGGTCACCTGGCCCCAACCCTTGAGCGCCTTGAGGACGTGCTCCTCGAACAGCCAGTGCTCGGCCTGGCCGTCGCGGAAGACGGCGATGGCGTCCTTGGTGCCCTCGCGCACCTTCTGCCCGATGCCGGCGAGGAGCGGCTGCTCGCCGCTGTGCATGCCGCGGCGCACCTCGAGCAGGTCGACGAACGAGCGCAGCGCCTCGTTCCGGTCGGCCTCATAGAGGACCTTGGCCGTCTGGTCGAGCAGGTTGGCGAAGGGGTTTTCCAGGAAGCGGGTCGATCCCTTGAATGCCTTGACCGGGTCCTTGGGCGAGCCGATCCGGCGGCCGGTCGAACGCAGCCCGTCGAGGCCCTCCTCGGCGGCGCGGTGCATCGCCACATAGTACTCGTTCTTGGCCTTGATCGCCTCGTAGTGATCGGGCGCGAGCCGGCCCTTCTCCACCGCGTAGCGCAGCACGGCGTCCGCCCAGGCGCGGTAGCGCTTGGCCCCCTCCTCCATGCGCGCGTGGCGCACCGGATCCGACGCGATCGCCGCGAGGGCCTCCTGCGCCTGCTCGGTGTCGGAGAACACCCCGCCGCCGGTGCCGGCCAGCCGGCCCTTGATCGCCTCGGCCGCCCGGCGCATGCGCGCCGAGCCGCGCGCGAGGATCATCATGCGCGCGGTGTAGCGCTTCCGCGCCGTCTCGCGCAGCCGCTCGACGTCCTTGGCCAGGTCCTCGCCTAGGCCCTGCTGCGCCTGGTCGACGCGCTCGAGCACGGCCACCAGGTCCTTGGCCAGGGCGTCGCCGCGCTTGGCCAGCGCCTCGCGGGCGGTGGAGATCCGATCGCCCACCGCCTTGCGGCTGCCCTCGGCGAGCTCGTCGACCCGAGCCAGGTCCTTGTCGCCCTTGGCGATGGTGCCCTCGGCGCGCTCCTGGACGTCCCCGACTGCGTCCACGGCCTTGCCGGTGCGCCGGCTCTGGCGGGCCAGCCGGGCGCGGTTGGCCGCCTCGGCGGCGTCGGCGGCGTTCTGCTCCGCGGCGTAGGCGGCGGCGATCTCCTGGGCGCGCTTGGCCAGGCTCTCGGCGACCGTGGCGTCCAGCTGCGCGGCGCGCTCGACCACGCGCTGGTTGACCATGTAGTGCCCGAGGTCCGCCAGGTCCTTGGCGACCGTGGCCTTGGACCGCGCATCCACCCAGCCGGTCAGCCAGTCGATGCCGCCCTCGACGCCCTCGGCGCGCTCGAGGCGCGCGTCGACCATGCCACGGTCGATGATCGCCTGCTGCTTGTCGTAGATGCCGCCCAGGAGGCGGATGAGCACCTCGGGGTCGCGCTCCGGCGGGAGCTCGGGATCGCCGCCCAGGCGGGCGCGCTCGCCCTTGGCGAAGCGGATGCCCTTGATGACCGGCGCCAGCGCGTCGAGCGTCTCGGCCTTGAGCCGGTCCCACGCCGTCACCCGGAAGCCGTCGGCCCCGGCCATCAGGTCCTTCACGCCGCGGGAGAACGTCTCCAGCGGCCCCGGGCCGGTGTCGCCCAGGTCGCGGATGTTGGCCTTGCCGCGCTCCTCGGCCGGAAGCCCGGCCCAGCGGCGCACCTCGTCGCCGAAGTCGCGCAGCTTGGCGCGCACGTCCTCCGGCAGCAGCGCCTGGACGTGGGCGGTCAGCAGCGGCGCCGCGCGCTCGGTGGCCTCCGGGTTGAACATCCACGCGCGCAGGTACTCGGCCATGCCCTCGGCACGCCGGTAGTTCTGCGCCTGCGCCTCGGTCATGCCCAGCCGTGGCGAGGAGCCGAACGGCCAGAACTTCACGAGCTCGCCGTCGAACAGCGACGCGCGGCGCTCCACCACGGGGTTGAGGGCGCCACTCCCATCGGGGAGGTCGGCGCTCTGGAAGTCCGCCAGCAGGCCGTTGGCGTCGTCCGTCCAGTGCGCGAGCTCGTGCGCCGCCACGTCGAGGTCGCCCGACTGGCGGATGATCAGGCCGCCGGACTTGGGATCGTAGTAGCCGCCGGCTCCGCGCGGGGTCTTGGCGCGACGCACCTGTGCGCCCAGCCACTCGCCGGCGTCGCGGATGATGTCCGGCAGCTTGCGGTCGGCGGAGCCGCCCGGGAGCGGCGCCACCGGCAGGCGCCCCAGGGCCACCTGGTAGCGGTCGAGCGTGCGCTGGACGGTGGCCTGCACCCCGTCGCCCGGCTCCTCGGGGCGCACAGCGTCACCCTGCCGATCCTTCCCCTCGGAAGTGGGTGGGGTAGGCTCAGCGGTGCCCGTGCTCTGGGGGAGCCGTCCCGGGGCCTCGCTGCTGGCCGCGCCTGTAGTACGGCCGGCAGGGGCACCCTTCTTGGTGAACGCGGTGAGCAGCCAGGTCTTGGCCGTTCCGTTCCACTCCAGGCGCACCGCCGCGCGGTAGGTGCCGTCGTCCAGCTGGATGCGGTTCGCGGTGCGGCGCACCACCGGCAGGCGGCCGACGATCTCCTGCAGGTTCTCGACCACCTCGGGGTGGTGCGCCTCGAGCTTGGCCAGGCCGTAGCCGGTGTCGTCGTCCTGGCCGGGCTCGCCGTAGACCAGGTCGATGTCGCCGAGCTCGGGATGGTGCAGCGCGGCGATCGCCTCGCCCGAGCGCTGCTTGCGCAGCGCCGCGACCGCGCCCTTGGCATCGTGGCGGTGCTGGCGCAGCAGCGGGCCGCCGTCGACCAGCGAGCGCTCGGCCTCGCCGGGGACACGCTCCGGGGACGCCTGGGCGTCGCCACCGGCGGACGGTTCACGGCCCAGGCGCCGGATGCGCGCGAACGGCACGTCATCCCACGGCGCCGCCGCTTCGCGCTTCGACGGGCCGCCCTGCGTCTCGGGGGCCGCCTCCTCCTGGATCGCCTCGCGCTCGACGATGTCCGCGCTGGCGTCGCGGTCGCGCCGCGCCTCCTCCAGAATCGCCTGGCCGCGCCGGCGCAGGAACTCGCCAGCGGCACCGCGCGGCGCCCGGCCCTCGCGCAGCGCCTTGGCGGCGCCCTGGACGGCGCTGGTGCTGCCGCCGGCCTTGGTGAACTCCTCGAGCCACGGCGAGGTCCCCAGGCGCTTCCGGTAGCGGAAGGGCATGCCCATGTCGCCGATGGTGCGCTGCGTCGGCCGGATGCCGCCAACCTCGTCGACCGCGCCGAGGCCGCCCTCGAGCGCGTCGGCGAGCTCCGTCCGGTCCTCGGGGGTCAGCGCGTCGAGCGACCACGACCGCGGCGCTCCCGCGCCAGCAGCCACTCGATCTCCCGCCGGAGCTCCGGCATCGCCAGCAGGTTGGTCGCCACCTGTCGCCAACGGGTCGGCCGCCGGCGCAGGCGCGCCAACGGCTGGCCGCTCGCCAGCGCCGGCTGCGGGTGGTGCTCCTTGGTCGGCTGGGCCACGGCTGGGCTCCTGGGGCTGGATGCGGAGGGCCTCGCGCAGGCGCGGGCTGGTCGGCACCGGCTGGTCGTCGGCGATCGCCTCCATGGCCACGCCGTAGCGGCGCTGCCGCTCGGCCGCCGCCGCCTGGCGCAGGCTCGCCGCCTGCGGCTTGCCGATCGCGCCGCCGGCGCGCTGCGCCTCGATGGCCTCGAGCGCCTCGCGGTACTCGGCCTCGATCGCCTGGCGCGCCTCCTGGGTGCGGGCGAAGCGCGCGCGCTCGGCAAGATCGGGCACAGCTTTTGGCGCCAGATTATTACGCGGATTTATATCGTCCTGCCTGGACTCGACTTCCGGAGGCTGGCCGGATTCATTTCCGACAGCCTCGGTAATCGGCGGCGCCGGCTCCGGCAGCCCGTCGGTGGCGAGCAGGCCGCGCAGAACCCGCGCCTCCTCGGCGGTCAGCCGCTCGACGGCTGCGGCGATCTCCGCCTGGCGGTCCTCGGCAGGCGGCGCGCCGGTGTCGGGACGGCTCAGCGGGTAGGCGCGGCGGAACTCGTCCTGCACCTGCGCCGCGGCGATCTCCCGCGCTCCCACGTGGCGCGGTCCTGGGCCGGCGGCGGGATCGTCCACCGGCAGCGTCTCCGCCGGCCGCGAGGGATCGACGACCATCTCGCCCGCCATCTCCGGCGAGCCGAGGCGCGCCGCGGCGGCGCCGGCCGCCTGCTCGAGCTCCGCGCGCTCAGCCCGCGCCTGCTGGACGCGTCCAGCCGCCACGTTGCCGGCGTCGGTGGCGCCAGCCGCGCCCATGGTCAGCAGCGTCTGCACGGTGGTGTCGCGGGTCAGGGCGTAGAGCGCCTCCGGGGTCAGCGCCTCCGGGTCGATGCCGCCCACCTTGCGGTTGATGGCGTGGAGGAGCTCGGTCGGGAGCTCCTCGAGCGCGAGCTCGTGCCCGGTGCGCTTGGCGATCTCCTTGAGACCATCCCGCAAGCCAGCGCCGAACACCGGCGCCTGTGACTCGAAGCCGCCCAGGCCGACGCGCTGCATGATCGCCGCCAGGAGGCCCTCGATGGCCGCTGCGCGCGTTGCGTGTCCGGCAACCTCCATCCCCTGCAGGCCGGCGTCCCGTGCCTCGGTGATGCCTTCGTTGCCCTCCATGACCATCGGTGCGGCGATCATGCCGGCCGCGCCTGCCGGCGAGGCCAGAGCGGCGGTGATCAGGGAGCGGGTGGCCCCCTGGACGCCGCGCGCCAGCGTGGGCGGGGCGCCCATCTCGGTGGCGGCGCGCTCGACGCCGGCGGCATAGAGCGCCGCCTCGCGCTTGGTGCGGTCGGCCGCGGCGTCCTCGCCGATGATCCGCTGGCCCAGGGCGGTCAGATCCGAGCCCGCGAGGGCCACGCCGCCATGGACCGGCGCCACGATGGCGCTGGCCGGCTGCCGGTCGGCGATCGCCTGCACCACCGCCTCCCGGCTGGGCAACGGGCGCTCGCCAAGGGCGTGCGCGAGCAGCGCTTCATCATCATAGAGCGATGGATGGACGTAGACCGTCGGGTCGGCCTCCGGCGCGTCCGGGACCAGGTCGTCGAGCAGACCAGCCGGGCGCACCGGGAGCGCCGGCGGCGCTGCGTCCTCGGCCGCCAAGCGCTCGTCCGGCACCAGGTCATCGAACAGGCCGGGCATCAGCGCCGTCCGGCGACCGGGCTGGCCGCGGTGCGGATGCGGTTGACCGCCTCCTGCAGGCGCTGGGTGGTCGCCGCGCGCTGGCTGGCCAGCTGCGGGTCGGCGTTCGGGCTGTTGGCCGCGACGTACTCGCTGAGCAGGATCTGGAACTTGCGCAGGGTCTTGGCCTGCTCCGGATCACGGGCTGCCTGCGTCTGCATATGCTGCACGTAGCTCGTCCCCTCCTCCCCCAGGTAGTCCGAGAGCGGCTGGCCGGCGATGTCGGTCTGCAGGTCGATGGCGGGCGCCGGGCGCGCGCCGCCGGGCGGGGCGTGGATGGCGCTGACGGCTTCCTGGACGGTGGCCGCGGGCGGAGCGTCCGGCGCCGCCTGCGCCGCCTGGCGTGCCTGTGCGAACGGATCGGCGAGCGCCGCCTCCAGTGCGGCGGCGTCGGCGCCAGCCGGGACGCCGGCCGGGCGCGGTGCCGGGGCGGCGACGGGCAGGCGGTCCCGCACCTGCGGCGGCAGGCCGCCGAGCGCCGCCTCGAGCTCGCGCGCCTGCAGGTCCTGGTCGAGCAGGCCGGTGACCGGGTTGCGCGCCGCGGTGTTGGCGTTGTGGCGCATGTCCGCCTGCACCCGGGCGATCGCCAGCGCCGTCTCGAGCTCCTGCTCCTCCTTGCTGCGGGCGAGCTCGGCGCGCTTGTGGCCCATCTCGAACAGGTCGCGCGCGCCGCGCCGGGTGTGCTCCATCTCCTCCCGCTCGTCGTGCCGCGCCTCGCGCGCGCGCCGGCGCTCCGTCTCCCGGCGTGCGTGCGGCGCCCGGACCAGTGCCTCGGTCAGCGCGGCCAGGCCGTCGATGACACCACCGGGCACCATGGCGGAGCGCGAGGAGATGCCGGCGACGGCGGACGGGTCGGGGATGGGCATGGCGTCTCCTCAGCGATACGCGCGGTACGAATCGATGCCGGTGCCGGCGGTCTGCATCAGCTGCGAGAGCATCTGCGCATTGTAGAAGCCGTTGGACGGCCCCGTGTAGCGGAAGCGCTGGGCGTCCTCCGCCAGACCACGGTCGTAGAACGCTTGCAGCAGGCTGGCGTAGCGGTCGGCCTCGGCGGAGCGGCGCCCGACGTCCACCTGGCGCTCGGCGAGCGTCGCCAGCGCGCGGTCGTCGTGGTCGCTCATGCCCTGCTGCGCCGCGCCTTCGAGCACGCGCTCGCGCCGGGCAGCGATCACCGGCTCATGGAAGGCTCGCGACGCGCCGGCCCAGCGGGTCGCCATCGGGCCGCTCACCCGGGGGGCGGACTTCCCGCGGGCCACCAGGGAAGCGCCGTCGATGCGGCCAGCGCGCTCGGTGCGCGCCCTGCCGCCGGCAGCGGTGCGCTGCGGCCCCTTCAGTGCGTCGGCGAGCGCCTCCAGGTCGATGTAGCGCTCGGCCGACAACGCGCCCTGCCGGCCGATCTGCCGCGTCTCGTTCTCCTGCGACCGCGCGCCGTAGTGGCGAAAGGCCAGGTCGTAGCGCCCCAGGTTGCGGTTCTGCTCGCGGCTTTCCCCGGCGGCGGCTTGCCCGCCGATGAGCGCTCCGCCCGCAGCAATGGCGGTTCCCCACATGCATCACCCCCAGGAGTAGAGGCCACGGTAGCCCTGGCCCTTGGCGTCTTGGTCGATCTCGAAGCTCCGCGCGCCCGAGCGCAGGGCGCCACCATAGGCGCGGCTCCAGTTGTCGGCGCGCTGGCCACGGATCCCGGCGTACGCATCGGTGAAGCCCACCGCCGTGTCCGCGCGCCGCGCGCCGGCGGCGTTGGAGCTCGCTAGCGCCGCGTACTGCGCCGCCTGCTGCGGGTCGCCGACCAGGTAGGCGCGGCGCAGGGTGCTCAGCTGGTTGGCGTCCGCACGTCGCCCGGCTTCGAGCCGCTGCGCCGCCTGGTCCGCGGCCGACGCGGCGCCCGTCTCGTAGGCGAGTCCCAGGCCGGTCTGCTTCTCGGCGTCGACCGATCCGCCCTTGAGGCCCTTGCGTGCCAGGGCGATGCCGAGATCGCGCTGGCCGGTGGTGTACTGGTGGTCGAGGGTGGCGAGCGCGTCGGCGAGCTCCGCGCCGTAGTCGCGTTCCCGCGCGACTTCGCGCTGGCCATCACCGAATGCCAGGCCGAGCGCTGACAGCGCGCGCCCGCGGTTGGTATCCTCCTCGCCTTGCATCCTGGTCAGGCGGCCGGCGTAGACACGGTCCCGCGCGTCGCGCGCGTTCTCGTCCTCCCAATCCTGGCGCGCCTCGAACGCCTGGCGCGCCTTCTTGTACGACTTCTTGGCGTTGAAGGCGCGGATGATGCCGCCGATCGGGTCGGCGAAGTTCATGAAGCCGTAGCCGGTGTCCGAGCCGAAGGCGTTCTCGCGGATGTGGTCCGACTCCGACATCCCGTCGGTGTAGACGTACCCCTGGTTGGGGGACCGCTCGTCGTAGTACGCCATGCCTCCTCCTATCGCTCAGTGCCAGCCGTTCAGCAGAAGCCCGGAAAACCCTGTCAATACTTGATGCCGATCCGCACCACCGCCGAGGGCTGGACGACATTAAAGGCGTCGCCGCCGTCGATGTTGGTGTTGGTGTCGCCGTTGTCGTTCGTGCCGTTCGTACCCTCCAGCGCACCGTTGGCACCCGCGCCGTAGGCCGCCAAGCGGGTGGCCTTGTGGGTGTGCCGGCCGACCTCGGCCGCGGTCTGGAAGTGCGCCTCCTCACCTACGTAGCCGCCCAGCGTCCGGGCGGTCAGCGCCAGCGAGGCGGTCGCCGTGGCGCCGGTGCCGCCGCCGCCCGAGATCGTCACCGTCGGCGCCGAGGTGTAGCCCGAGCCGCGGTTGGTGATGATGATCTTGGTCACCGCCCCGCCGCTGATGACGGCGGTTGCCGTGGCCGTGACGCCGGACGAGGGCGCCGCGATGGTCACCGTCGGCGCCGAGGTGTAGCCCGAGCCACCGGCGTTGACGGTGATGGTCTGGACTGACGGCATGGTGCCGGTGCCGGCGCCAATCAGCGTCTTCCCGCGCAGGTCGGGGACGTTGAACGTGGTCGCGCCATCGCCAGCGCCCCAGGAGGTGCCGAGGTACGCGAACAGCGCGGCGTAGGTGGTGCGCGAGACGGCCGAGCCATCGCACTCCAGCCAGCCGGTCTGCACCGCAGCGCCGAAATTCTTGAACGAGCCGACCGGATCGGAAAGCGAGGCCGTCGAGGCAGCGATCGCCGCGTCCAGCTGCGCCTTGTTCACCGCGTCACCGACGGCGGTGCCGGCGCCCAGGCCGGTGATCTTGTTCCCGCCCATGGCGATGTTGCCGGCCATGGTGCCGCCGACGAGCGCCAGGTACGTGGCGTTGAGGGTCGCCGACAGCGCCGAGAGCAGCGCCGCGCCGGTGATGTCCGCCATGCGCGCCGCGTCGTTCGATCCCGCGGTGCCCGCCGCCAGCCCGGTGATCTTGTTCGACCCCATGGCAATAGCGCCGGTCATCGTCCCGCCCGACTTGAGCAGGTACCCAGACAGCACCAGCAGGGACTCCAGGTAGCTCTTGCCCGCCGCGCCGGAGATAAGGCCGAGGATTTCCTGGATGACGCCCTCGACGGTGGTCTGGCTGGTCAGGCCGCCGGCGTCCTCGATGCCGACCAGCGAGGCGCCCTGGCCGTTGGAGGTCGAGCCCAGCTGCGAGGTGCCGCGGCCAGGCGAGCGGATGACGATCACCACCTTGGTGCCCAGCGTCTGTGCCGGCAGCGTCACCACGGTCGTGGAGGTCTTGGTGCAGAGCGACGGCAGGATCAGCAGGCCGGCGCTATATGCCTCGACCAGGTCGTGCGTGGTATTGTAGGCGTTGTCCATCGTGAACGCCGTTTGGCCGGCGGTCGCGGTGAACTCCTTGCGGTCGACCACGTCGTAGCGCAGCGACCCCGAGAGGGTCAGCACCTCACGCAGGGTGTCGACGATGCGGTTGATGGCTTCGATCTTGTCCTGCTGCTCGCCGTCGAGCGCCGCGTAATCCGGATCCTCCCCGTTGGCATCGGCCCGGGCGAACCACTTGCGCTTGAAGACCTTGAGGAGCGAGGGCATGTTAGAATCCCCACTTGGTGCGGAGGTAGTGGTTTATCTGGTCGATCTCGGCGTCGGAGCGCGCGCCGTTGAACAGGATGAGCTCGCCGATCTTGCCATCGAGGCCGCGGGTAACGGCGTCGCTGTCGTTGCCGATCCAGAAGGCGCCATCAGATGGATTGAGGCCGGTGACGCTGGCGGTGACGGGATCGCCGGCGACGCCGTTGACCCACAGCTTGAGCTGGGTCCCGCTCGGATTGAACCGGCCGACGACGTAGCGGGCGACGCCGAGCGCCTCGGCGAGCGTGCCCTGCCCGAACGCCTCGTAGCCCACGACGTTGTAATTGCCGGCGTTGATGGCCGCGCCTTTTGGATCGCTGGTCGGGCCGCACGCCGACGCGCCGATGTTGAAGCGCCCGCTCGATAGCGCCTGCTGCTGCCAGAGACGCGACGGCTCGGTGTTGCGCCTGGTGTCGGCCAGGAAGACCGCGGCGAAGGTGAAACCGGTATCATCGTCGAACGCCGGCGGCGAGCTCACCACCAGGCGATCGGCGGCGGCGGCCAGGAAGTCGATGCCGGGCATTCCGTTGATCGCGTTGAGGTTGATCTCTGGGCGGGTGCTGACGTTGCTGGGAACGGCGTGCCGGCCATTGCCGCTCAGGTCGTTCCACTGCGTCACCTCGGAACCATCGAGGGCGTAGTTCGCCGCATCGCTGGCATCGAACCACATGGCGAGGTTCGCGAAGTCGTCCGGCTCGGCGGTGATCGTGAGCACCAGCGTCTCGCTGTCGGCCCCGTAAGCGTTGTGCGCCTTGATCGTGACGGAGGTCGTGGCGCCGGTGGTCGGCGTGCCGCTGATGACGCCGGTCGTGCGGTTGATCGAGAGCCCGGCCGGCAGCCCGGTGGCAGTGTAGTAGAGCGCGCCGCCGGTCGCGGTGACCGTGTAGGTGAACGCGGTACCGACTTCGCCGGAGGCGGTGAGCGACGACGTGATCACCGGCGCCGAGCCGGTCATCCCGACCAGGCCGTGCGCGCCGGCGATGATGATGTACTGGCTGTTGGTGTAGATGCCGGCCGACGCCGGCCACCACTCGGCGAAGCCGAGCAGGCTCGGCGGCGTGTCGGTGGTGATGATCGAGGCGTCTTCGAGGACGCCGGCCAGGTCGTAGTCGTAGCGGGTGGTGGACGTCACCTCGACATCGTCGGGGGTGGCGATCGAGAAGCGCACCACGCTGTTGCGGTAGCGGCAGGCCACGCGCAGGTCGTTGCCGCTGATGTAGCCGCCGAGGATGTCCTGCAGCTGCGACGGCGCTTCCAGGAAGCGGTCGAGGTAGGTGAGCGATCCGTCGGCGTTGATCCGCACCGCCGCGCCGCGCCCGCGGCCGTCGAACACGTAGAGGTAGCCGGCGCTGGCGATCGCCCAGGCGATGCGGCCGGTGACGACGCTATCGAGCTCGGCGACGATGGTGCCGCTGCTGTTGAGCGACACGACCCCGCCGGCCGGGCCGGGGGCGATGACGAAGTCCCCGCTCGCCGCGATCCAATGGTCGGTGTCCGCGTCCACATCCACGGTGGCGGTCACCGCCGGCGTGTCGCCAGCCGAGAGCTTGCGCACCTGGCCGTCGTCGCAGACGCACCACAGGGCCGAGAGCGCGTAGACCACGGCGCCGGGGACCGCGTCCAGGACCGCGCTGACGCCGGCGACCACGCCGCCGGCGATGTTCAGCATGCCGATGCGCCGGGTATCCCGGGCGGCGACCGCGACGCGCGACGACGAGACGCCGGCGACGTAGCGGGCCCCCTGCAGCCGGGCGTCGCGGATCTGGACGGCCGCCACGGCTACATCCCCTGCACGTCGAACTCGACCGACAGCCCCTCGAGGCGCCAGTCGGCGGTGGTGGTGACGCGGAAAGCGATCTGGCGCCCCTCGCCGTTGAAGGGGATACGCAGCGCCTTGGGCGAGCAGGCCGGCACGTTCTTGGCCGTCATCGCCTGGCCATCGACGATCAGCTGCCACGACGCCGCGGCGGTCTGGCGGATCACCAGGTAATGGACGGTCTTGAACTTGCCCGGAGCGCCGAGCGCCAGTGGCCGCGTCTCAATCGTGCCGGTGATGGCGGCGCCGCCGGTGTCCTGGCTCTCGGTGTCGTCGAGCCGGTATAGGGTGTTGCCGCCGCGCAGGTAGAGCGCGCCCTCGTTCTCCACCAGGTAGTCCGCCGCCACCGGCAGCGTCCAGGTCGTCCACTCGGCCATCTTCTCGCCGGGGATGAGCGTGAGGACGTAGACGGTGGTTCCGATCGCGCAGAGGAACTGCGAGCGCGTCTGCGACCACACCCGCGCCGCCGGCGTGGTGGTGCCGATGAGGTCGGTGAGCGTGCGGATCTTGGAGCCGATGTCGTTCTCGGCCGCCTCGCCGGTCACCGTCGCCGAGCTCAAGGTGCGGAAGCCGCCGCGGCTCAGGTAGATCACGTCGCCCAGGACGTTGGCCACGGAGCCGGCCAGGATGGCGCCGGGGCCGTTGAGCACCTGCTCGAGCGCATGGAGCTCAGGGTCGGGATCGACGTTCCACAGCTGCACCGCGTCCGGGAAGAAGACCGCCAGCCGGCCGCGGTAGTGGGTGAGCGCGACCATGTCGCGCGCGCCCGAGACGTGCGACTGCGCCGGCAGCGCGCCGGCGTCGCCGACCAGCGACCAGTCGCTGGGGCCGACCGACGACGCCGAGAACGGCACCGTGCCGTCGACCGGCGACGGCGCCCACATCTTCTCGGCCAGCTTGAGGAGCGCCTCTCCGGCGATGAACGGTAGGTCCACCTTGGTGGAGACGGCGGTTGCCGCCGACACCGGCGGCTCCTTGATCCAGTGGTGCTCGATGGCGCCGTTGGTGCGCTTCACCGCCACGTAGCCATGCGGGCCAAAGACGTGGTGCGTCCCGTAGCTCTCCGCATCGACCAGGCGCGAGAGTACGCCGAGCGGGTAGGCAGTGCCGTCGCCGATCGGGTCGTAGGTGACCTCCGTTGGCCCGGTCCCCTGCAAGGATTGGCCGCCCGGCACCACCGAGCGCAGCCGGCCGCCGCGGGCATAGAGGCCGACCGACTCCGAGCTCAGCGACGCGACGGTGCGCAGCGCCGGGCGCCGGCTGATCGCACCGCCGCTCTTGAGTGCGACGTTGGACGCGGTCACCAGGGCGGGGTAGTCCTCGCCGTAGCGCCCCGGCCGGGTGTCGAGCCCGAGGAAGCGATCGATGGTGAAGGTCCTCACCTACGGCCTCCGGTTCGCCTGCCACCAGGGGCGGCTGCGGCGCGAGGTCGGCGGCTTGTCCATCGGGTCCACGTAGCCGGTGCCCAGGCTCATGGGCGAGGAGATGGCCTCGCCGGCGTCGAGGTCGGCGACGTAGCCCTCGAACAGGTCCGCCCTCTCGGCGCGGGCCTCGGCCGTGGTGAGCATCTTCTTCTGCTTCTTGAGCTCGATGACGGCGTAGCGGATGCACGCCTCGTCATCGACGGACGGGCGGTCCTCCTCGGCTTCGAGCCGTCCGGGTGCCAGCCAGCCCTCGACGATGAGCTCCGCGATGTCCGCCGCCGGGGCGTCGAGCACCTCGAGGATGCCGTCGGTGACGGTCCAGCGGGACGGCTCGTCTCCCGTCTCCGCGGAGGTGAGTGCGGCGTCGGTGCGGTCCTCCGGGCTGATGCCGGGGATGAGCGGCCACTCGCGGCCGTCGTCGTCCTTGGCGATGACGCGGTCGATGGACCCCGGCTCGAAGCCGTCCGGGATGTCATACTGCGTCTGGTCCTCGATGGCGGTAATCGACTGGCGGGTGCGCAGGCGCAGCCACCGGCACTTGGTCCAGAGCTCGCGCTGCGCCTGGCGCAGGTAGCCCTTGATCTGCGGGTGCAGGTCGCTGTTGAGCTCGCCCATCTGCCCGAGCGCGCAGCGGATCAGCACCTCGGACACCATCTCGGGCAGCGTGCGATACTGGTCGAGGGCCATGGGTGCTCCTGTCGGCGCTGGTCGACCGGCTTCGACGCTGCGACCCTCCCCGGCACCACGCCGAGGAGGGTCCAGCGACCGCTAGACGATCCGGACTAGGCGCCGATGCGCGCGTCCGCGGTGACCGCCACCGCCGCCTCGGCGTTGTGGGTCAGCGACATGCCGTCCACCGTCGCGGTGTCGGCCGTCGCCGCGCCAGCCGCCACGGTCGGCGCCGCGCGCATCTGCGTCGGGAATCCGACGTGGAAGGCCGCGTTCTGCGCCTGCACCGAAGCCGCCCAGTAGTAGCGGTCGAGATACCGCTTCTCGAGCGTCTTGGGACGCCGCTTGCTGGTGTCGCGGCTGCCGCCGCGCACCAGGCGCACGTTGGCCAGGTCGTACTGGAACGTGGTCGCCAGCGGGCTGCGGAACTCGATCGCCAGGTGGCTGGTGTTCGCGGTGGTGCCCAGGGTCTTACCGACGACGGTCGGAAGGCGGAAGGTCACCGAGAACGGCTTCCACTGCGCGGTGCTGTTGCTGTCGACGGTGTTGGGCAGGGACACCTCGTCACCCGACACGTCGGCACTCGGCGAGCCGCCCGCGCCGAAGTCCTGGCGGTAGCGCACACCGATGGCGATGTTGGAGCGGTAGTAGCCCTGCAGGGTCACGAGCTCGCCCGCGAATGTGCGGACGTCCTCGATGGCGTTGAGCAGAGTCGGCTTGGTCGAGGTGCCGCCGGTGGTCTGCGCGAAGCGCAGGAAATACTCCGGGTTCTCAGGCACGGTGACCTGGCCGAAGTCGAACGCCTGGCGGCTGACGGTACCAACGCCATCGGTGCCGAGGTCGTGCAGGCGCCACGAGACGCCGATGTAGCCGGCCGCGGTGATCGAGGCGTCGGCGTCATCGGGGACGTGGTCGAAGTAGCCGTTGAGCAGGGGATTCTCGTCGATGTCGAGCACGGGGTGTCCTTTCGGGGACGGTTGGGGTGTGGAACGAAGACGCCGGCCACACGGCCGGAAAGAGCGGGAGAGATCAGGGCGCGGGCGGCTGGTTCCCGGTGACGCGCTGGGAGAGCTTCGAGCCACGCTTGGGAGTGGCGGCCCGGGCAGGAGCCGGCGCGGCGGCAGGCGGCGCAGCGGCAGCGGCCGGAGCCGCGAGCGCGCCGACCAGGTCCTGCTCGTCCTCGTCGTCCGAGCCGTGCGCAGCCACGGGAGCCGCGGCGGGAGCCGGAGCGGCCGGCGACTGGCTGCGCGCGTGCATGGCGCGGTCGAGGAGGTCGGCCGTCTGCTTGGCCTCCTCCGCCTTGACGGCCGCTGCCTCCTCGCGCGCCCGACGCTCGCGCTCGATGAGCCAGGGGTTATCGGCGCGCACCTGTTCATTGAACATCTGGCGGAAGTCGTGCTCGCGCGAGAGCGGGTAGACCGCCTCCCAGGTCTTCTTGCCGTGGAGCTCCTTGAGGCGCTCCATCTCGGCTGAGACGTCGCCGACCTTGCGGAACGGGTCGTGCTCGCCGTCGAGCGGCATGGGGGCCATCGACCACTTGTCGCGGGCAACGACGCGCTTGTTGCCGTCCCACTTGGCGCGGACGAGCAGGAGCTCGTGCTCGCAGCACTTGAACACCAGGTCGGTTCCGCTGGTGACCGGGATGTGGACGTCGTAGATGCGGGCAAAGCCCATGGGAATGTCTCCGGAGGGGTTTCGGTGGAGGGTTCGGTGGTCGGAGGTTGTGGGATGCCAGGGAAAGACCGCCGCGCCGCCGCCAGTCGAAACCTCCGGGGAACTCCCGGCGGCGGCGCGTGGTCAGATCACTAGGCGATCGCCGTGTAGGCGTTCGACGCCGGCGCCTTGTTCGCCAGCACGTAGGTGCCGTCGAGGTCCTGGCGGGTCAGGCGCTTGTTGGGCGGATCCTGCGGCGAGCTCGCGTGCTTGTTCAGCCCGTGCTCGTGCATGAACTCCCAGGTCTTGCTGTTCAAGTGGAACGCCGACTTGGTCAGCGTCGGGCTGAACGTCTCGAGGCCGTCGAGCGTCTCGAGCGTCGGGTCGTGCACGACCAGGCGGCCGTCCACGTACACGGCGCTATCCGGGATCGTCGGGTCGATCTTGCGGATGCCGGCCACGTCCGCGTTGACCGACAGGCCGTTGGCCCGGCAGAACGCCTTGTGACCCTCGATCCACCCCTCGCCGCCAAAGACGCGGTCGATCTCGCCCGGGACGCCGTTGGACCCGCTGTACAGGTCCGCCCGGCGGTGGGCGCGCTCGACCAGGTTGGCGAAGGTGCCGGCCGCGGTGACGGTCAGGCCGGTGGACACCTGGTGCCGCAGCGCGGTGTAGTCGGCGCGCGCCTTGCCGCCGACGTTGCCGGTGCTGGCCGACTGGCCGGTGATGCCGAGCAGGCCGGGCTGGGCGTTGGTGGCCTGCGCGCCGGTGCGGTGCAGGAGCAGGTCGAGACGGCGGTCGTAAGCGTCGTGCGCCTCGAAGATGAGCTCCTTGAGGTACTTGATCAGCTTGAGGCCGTCGTTCTTCGACATCGCCCGGTCCTCGAGCTTGCCCTCGCCGTTGGGCAGGATCGTGTAGCCGAGCCGCTTGAGCTTGTCGTGCAGGATCTTGATGGCGACGTTGAAGTTGAAGTAGCCGTAGGCGAGCGGCAGCTGGAAGTCGGGCTCGCTGGCCTCGATCTCGTCGTCACCGACCCACAGGTTCTCCTCGAGGCCGGACTCGATGGTGCACTCGACCTTGATCTCGCCGCCGGTCAGGTCGGTGGCGCTGACCATGGCCATGAGCCAGGCCAGGAGCGGCCGGCGCTTGGAATTGATGCGGGTGACGGTCTTCATCACCTTGGTGTGCACCGCGTTCTGGACGCGCTGCAGGTGGGTGCTGGTAAGGGCGGGCATGATTCACTCCAGGCCGCTGTTGTGCGGCAAAGCGAGTGGTGGTCGGAAGGATGGAAAGGAACGCCGGTGCGGTCACCGCGGGTTGATGGTCAGGTCGAGCAGGTCGTCGTCCGTCATCTCCTCGCCCTTCTTGGCGGGCGGCGCCTGCGTCGGCCCCGGTGACCGCGGTGGGGCTTTCGTCGGCGTGACGCGCTTGGCGATGACGATCTCGATGGAGTCGCGCACCAGCTGTGCATAGGCCCGGGGATGGACGTCGGGCGCGAGCTTGGTGACTCGCGCGACCACCTCCTTGGAGAACCGCTTCCAGTCCTGCGGGTACTTCGCAGCTGCCTTGCGGTACTCGGCCATCGCAGCATCGAGCCCCTTCTGGTGCTCATCCGCCGAGAACCAGGTCTTGGCCTGGTCCTGCTCCTTGGCTGGCTTCTCCGGGGCCTTCTCCGCCTCCTTGGCTGCCCCTGGCTGCTTGGCCTTCGCCTTCTCGGCTCGGGCTCGCGCCAGCTGCTTGGCCTCGTCGGCGTCGAGCGTCCCCGCATCGACCGCGTCCTGGAGCTCGGCGGGCAGGGTGATCACCTCGGGTTCGGGAGCCGGCGGTGCCGGCGCGATCCGATCGGCCATCTCCCGCAGCAGGCGTGCGCGCTCGGCGGCCGGGAGGGCTTTCGCCTTCTCGGGACCGCCAGCGCGGACGTTGATCACGAGCTCGGCCAGGTGCATCGCCGCCTCGTCAGGAGGCGCCGTGTTCACCTTTCCGCCGGTCTCGAGCCAGTGGCGCAGAGCGTGGCCGTCGAGCTTGGGCTCCGCGCCCTCCTCGCCCGGCTCGACGAACCCGTTCTTGACCGCCGCCGTGGCCACGAGCTCCCCGAATCGGGCGGGGTGTCGCAGTTCCAGCAGCTTGTCGAGCCGCTTGTTCGCCGTCTTGCTCAGTGCCCGGCGCTCAGCGTCGGTCGGCACGAGCTCGGAGTAGGGCTCGTCGGGCTTGTCGCCCTTCTCGCCGTCGTCCTCGCCCTTGTCGTCCTCGGCCTTCTCCGCCTCGGGCTTCTCGCCCTTGGCATCGTCGCCGTCCTGGTCGTCCTGCTGCTCCTCGGGCTTCTCGTCCCCGGCGTCGGCGTCCGGCTTCGCCACTTCCCCGTCAGGGGCCATGGCCACAGCCAGCGCGTCTTCGAGGGAGTCCTCGCCGTCGGATGCGGATGCGTCGGGGTCGGTGCGCTTCGCTGGATCGCGGCTATCGCCGCCTGCAGCGTGGTCCGGATCGCCTGAGCCGCCCCCCTCGGCGCTCGAGCCTGCGGTGTCGACGTCCGGATCGCGGTCGGAACCGCCTGCGGTGTCGTCGAGGTCTTCGTCTGACATACTGGATTCTCCCGGAGGTTGCAAGGTTTCTGGTTACGTTCCCTGTGGCGCGGGCGGCGCCGCCACGGGGCGATCGGCGATGCCGGCGCCACCAGGCGGCGGTGCGGCGACGGGCGGCTGGCCCGGCGCGGGCTGGCCTGCCATCGGCGGCGGGACGGCCGTGCCGCCGGTGCCACCGACCGGCGCATTGGGCGAGGTCGGCGCCAGCGGGATGCGGCGGATGAGGTAGCGCTCGGCCGGCGTGCGGATGTTGAGCGTGTCGAGCAAGTCCTTCCAGACCTGCGGACCGTTCGTCTCCCACTGCGAGGTTGGGCCGCCGATGCCGAGCTTCTGGTGGATCTCGGCCACCTGGCCCAGGAGTCCGAGCCGCTTGGCCGCATCCGGCTTGCCGGTGCTGCCCGCCTGGATCGTCACCTGCAGGTAGGACCAGAGCGCCTCGCGGTCCATGAGCGGCCACACCGCGCCGGGACCGGCCTTGGCCTTCGCCTCGGCCTCCGGCAGCACCTGCACCAGCACCTCGGCCATGTAGCTGGCGAGGTCGCGCAGGAGCTCCTCGAGCGCGCCGCGGTAGCGGTCGGTCTGCTGGTCCATGACCTGGTTGGCGATCTGGTCGCTGGTCGCGAACTTGGTCGCCGCGGTGTTGCCGCGCGCGCTGCTCGGGATGTTGGCCGCCTCGTCGAGCGCCATACGCACCTTGGAGGTGTCGTAGAGCTCCGGCGTGTAGTTCTTCCCCACCACGATGGAGAGGTACTTCGCCACCTCGCGGGCCTTCTTGAGCTCGACCACGCCCTCCGGCGGGCAGCTTTCGAGCTTGGCCTTCTCCTCCTCGGACAGCGAGTTCTTGGCGACGATGTACTTGTTGTACGCCGCGCGCCGGCCCTGCCGGTCGTGGGTGCGCAGCAGGTTGTACTCGTCATTGAGCGGGCGCTGCAGCTTTGCGTCCGAGAGCGGCATGAACCGCCCGGTGACTCGGTTCCAGTAGAGCAGGAAGAAGGGATAGAATCGCTTGGTGACGACGCTGGGGATGTCGTTGACCAGGAACTTGCGCGCGCCCTGGATCCACACGTAACGCCGGCCGGTGAACTTCTCCCAGCGCTCCCACACGCAGCGCGCGCCGTTGACTTCCTGTTTCTCGGGCTCGGCGCGGTCCTCGGGGTCCTCGGCGTTGCTCGCCTTCTGCTCGGTCTGCTGGCCGTCGTCGGACCGGCCGCCCATGCAGTCGCGGATGTCGTCGAGGCTGACGCCGAAGGTGTCGGCGATCTCCGCGTCGGTCATGAACACACGGTGATCGAGATGCCGGCAATCGAGGTACTCCTCCGGCCGCGAGATGGACCAGTCCCGGCGCAGGTCGGCCGGGTTGATCGCGCGGATGCGGAAGCCGCGATGGCGGGGGAGCTCGGCGATGCCCTGGGCCGATGGCCGCTCGCCCGTCTCCCAGCTGATTTCCCGGGGATCGGTGCCCGGCAGGTAGTTCTCGGCCACCCAGCGCTCACCCATGATCTGCTTGCGGATCGTGTCCGCGCAGTCCATCAACTCCTTGTAGCGCGCATCGTTCTTGTCGAACTCGTCAGCCTCCAGCTGAGCCGACAGCGTCGACAGGCGCTTGATCGTGTCCTGGAAGTCGTTGGCACGCGGCACGCCGAGCGGGTCGCGGCCCATGTTCTCCTGCCACGTCACCTTGAGCCACAGGAGGCCGTCGGTCTGCGTGTCCTGGATACCGCCGTTGAGGATCTTCCCGAGGCTGCCGTCATCCTGGAAGCGCTTGACCAGGATCTCGATCGTCTTCCCGAAGAGCTCCAGCACCTTGAGGAACTGGCGGAACTGCATGCGCAGCTGCTCGGTTCCGGCTGGGTCGACCAGGTCGAGCTCGGGCGGGATCTCCGGCTCCAGCAGCTTCACCGGCTCCACGGTGAGGTCCGGGTCGCGGGCGTAGGTCTGCGCCTGGCGGATGTACTGGTTGCGGATGATCAGGTTTTCGGCCACGCCGTTGGTGACGCTGGGCGTCATCACGTCGGTGTGGACGTACTTCCGGAGCTCGTCGATCTCCTCGATGATCTTGCGCTCGTGCTCGGGGAGCTTGGCCTCTTCCTCGAAGCGGGCGATGAGCGCCGCCTCGGCCTCCTCGTTCTTGGTTTTCTCGGCGTCGGGGCTGGCCACGGCCGCCTCGTCGGGCGACATCACCTCCGCGAGGGCGGCTTGGACCCCCTCGGGCAGCGGATCGTTGGCGACGGGCGGCGCGGCGGGGTTCATCAGATCGCCTTGGCCTCGATCGCCGCGGCGACCGCCTGCTTGACGGCGTCGGGCATCTTGCGCGCCGCCTTGTCCTTGAGGTCCGCCAGCTTGCCGTCGTCGGGCACCTGCTCGATCAGGTCGACGAGGAACTTGAAGCCCTCGGCCTGGATCTTCCGCGCCGCCTCCGCCTCGCGGGTCTGACGGTCGGCGAGGATCTTGTGCGCCACGCCGAGGATCATCCCGCCAGCGCCAGGCACGAAGCGGCCGATGGCCGTGATCACCGTCAAGCCGCCGAGGATCCACCCGGCCCAGCCGATCCCCTCCTTGAGGCTGATGAGCGCCTGGGCCAGGGCGATCACCGCGGCCAGCGCCTGGTCAGGGTTGCTTGCCCAATCCGCGGCGGTGGCGGCGGGCTTCGCCGGCTCGGCGGCGAACACCATCGCCGAGAAGCTCGCCAGCCAGAGAAGGACGAAGGTGGTCCAGCGCATGGTCACTCCTTGGGCGCGTCGAGCGCCTTGAGATGGGCAGCGGCCGGCGCGTACTCGCGGTCGGTCGCGTGGATGATCGCGGCCGACGCCGCCTTGATGGCCGCGGCCGGCTTCGCCGGCGGCACGCCCTGCTCGATCGCCTCGGCCGCCTCGAAGGACGACGCCGCGAGATCGGCGATCAGCTGGTCGCGCTTCTGGCTGCAGCCGACGAGTGGAAGCAGCAGAAAAAGCGCCAGCACCGGGAGCCGGCGGTCGATGAGGTCGCACAGGCGGTTGTAGCCCTCGGTGTTCTTGTCGATCGCCGCGGTCGACTTCTGGCACTCGCCTTGGAGCACGCCGACCAGCTTGGCCGTCGTCTCGGCGTTGCGCTTCTCGCACGCCTCCTCGCGCTTGTTGCTGCTCTTGAGGAGGAACCAGATCAGGACGGCGATGCCGACAATGAGCCCGCCGAGCAGGACGTTGATCTGCGTCCAGTTGAGGGTCAGGAATTGCACGGCGGTCTGCGCGGCAGCGGGTTCCATCACGGACTCCGGAGCAGGAGGTACGGCACGAAGATCAGGGCGAGGAGACCCCAGCCGCCGACGAGCGTGGCCACGGCGTCCCAGGGATCGGAGGTGTGGCCGGGCCAGCGGCGATCGAGCGCCTCTTTCCCAACCCCAGCCGCCAGGACGACCAGTGCGACCGCGCCGCCCAGCCACGGCAGGCCGGCGTGCCCGTAGGCGAGCGCCACCACCGGGCCGAGCACGACGAGCAGCACCGCAGCGAGTGCGGCGCCGGTCAGCGCGTGCGCCAGCTTGTCGGCGGGGATCGGCACGGTTACTCGCCCGCCTCCGCCGCAGCCTCGGCGGCTTTGCGATCCTCGTAGAGCTCGAGCGTGGCGGCGATCAGCTCCGGGAGCGTGGTGGCGTCGGTTTCGGTGATCAGGTTGGCCAGGTTCATTATCTCCGGCACCAGGCGCGCGATCTCGGCGACGCTAGCTGCCGACCTGCGCGCCTCCCAGCCGGTCGCCTCGCGGAGCAGCTTCCCGTCGGCGTCGTAGTCGGCGACGGCGCGGAACCACTCGACCACCGGCACCGCGCCCGGCGCCGTCTCGATCTGGATGCGGCGGATGCGATCCTTGCTGGCGGCGGGAGCGGCGGGAGTGGGGATGTCGCGGGCCATGGGGTTTCCTTAGACGAGAACGGGGACGCGGTAGGTGACGCCGGCCGCGTCTTGCAGGGTGACGGTTCCGGTTGCGGCTCCGGGGGCGCCGGCGACGTAGGTATTGTCGAGGCGCAGCGGACGGTTGAGGATGATCGGTCCGCCCGCTACGCGCATGATCTGCAGCGCGAAATCGATAAAGGAGTTGTCGTCCGCATAGCATCCGATCGCGCCGTTTGACCCTGCGTTGGCACCGCTTTCGGCGGTTCCGTCGCAGATGAGCGCGATTCGGCGGCTGCCGCCCGTGGTGAAGGCTACCTGTCGGAACGACCCCGCTGCGTCGTTGATGGCGAGTACGGCGTTCAGCCCGCTGAGCGCCGCCGCCTCGACGTAGGCGCTGGCGGTGATGTTCGCCTTGAAGGTCGTCGTGGTGAGCAGCCCGGTAACCGCGGCTCCGGTGGTGGTCACGCTCAGCGGGGTCGTCCACGTGACCGCGTTGCCGGCCGTGCCGCTCGCGGCGACGCGCAGCGCGATGGTGCTGCCGTTGAAGTAGATACTGGAGGTGGCGTCGGTGGCGCGGTAGTTGGCGCCGCCGCCCGCGGTCGGTGTGATGTTGTACCCGATCTGGGGGTAGGAGCCGGTGGAATTGCCAATGACGAACTTGCCGCTCAGCGACGTGAAGGTCGCGTTGGCGTTGACGTCGAGCGTACTCGACAGACTCGCCGCGCCGTTGATGGCCACGCCGGTAGCGCCGCGCAGGAACAGCCGATTGGGCGTCCAGACCACCGCATCATAGGCCGCCGAGCCGGTGAAGAACCCGCCGGCCGAGTTGGATTCGGTTCCGACGTAGACGTCACCGCTGGTGTTGGTGATGCGCAGGTACTTCGCGTTGGTCGTCCCTGTCGGGGCGTCGAAGACTGCTCCGGTGCTCGTCGAGGTGTACGTGCTGGCCGCGGAGACCGTGCTGCCGAAGAAGGCGGCTCCTGCGTTGCCAAACCCGCCGGCGTTGACCAGGCTTCCGGTAGTGGTGCTAGTCGCGGCGGTGGTCGGCGTGATCGCCAGGCGCGTGCGGCTGAAGGAATGGACCTCGACGCCCGCGGCGTCGAAGGCGATGCCGACGCTGGTGACGCCGTTGGATCCGTCGCCGGTCGTGGCGATCGCCGCCGCGGTGGTCAGCGCGCCACTGCCGCGCGTCAGGTCGATGGCGAAGCGCACCGCGGCGGCGGTGTTGTCCGAGCGGTTGACCTGGAAGCGCTCTTGGGCGTAGACCAAGCCGGCAACCGTCAGGGTGCTCGACATGGTCTGCGCCGCGCTGAAGGTCTGCGCCACTGCCAGACCGGCGAGGACGGTGGTCGCGTCCGGCAGAGTGTACGTACGCGACGCACCCAGGGTCGCCGTGGTGATGCTGGCGAGGTAGGTGTTCGACCCACCGCCGCGCGGCACCAGGGCGATGCCGTCGCGCGTCCCGGCCTGGGCGACGATCAGGACATCGCTACCCGAGCGCCGGAACTGCGCGCCGTCGATCGCGCCGACGACGACGGAGAGCCGCTCCGCGCTGCCGGTGGTGTCGGCATAGAGGCCGATGCGCGCCGCTCCCGCGGTCGTCGTCCCGACGGCGAGCGCCAGCACCGACGCCGTTCCGGCGGAGGCGATGCGCAGCCCGAGACGAGCGAGGAGGGCGCGAGCAGCCATATCAGTCCCCGATGACCCCGAGCTCGGTGAGCAGGGCCTCGACATGCTCCGTGGGCGAGAACGACCCGGCGTCCACGAAGTGCCGCACGCACGCCTTGGCCAGGTCGCGGTCGCGCTCGCCGAGGGTGATCGGGTGCGCCACCGCCAGCCACTCGTCCCGCTCCTCCTCGCTCATGCCCTCCGGGACCACGAGCTTGGGCAGGCGCTTGCCGAGTTTGATCGCGCGGCGCAGCTGCTTGTCGCCCTTCGCCCAGCCGGGCATGCGGACGATGTCGCGGAGCACGACGACCGCGCCGCGGCTGAGCGCGAGCGGGTGCTGCTTCTCGCCATCGACCACGGCCGGCATCTCCGGCGGCTTGGCTGCGGTGGTGGGGGCTTCGGAGGTTTCCATGTCAGGCTCCATCGAGGAAGTCGGAGGCGGCATAGGCCGACCAGTTGACCTCGGCCGCGGTGACGCGCAGGCGGAACGAGCCGGAGGACACGTCCACCTCCAGGCTGCCGGTCCAATTGCCCTGGTCGTCCTCGCCGTACTCGGTCCAGTCGGCGCCGGTGCCGGCGGCGTCGAGGCATGCTTCCACGCGCAGGGTGACGCGGGTGCCGTCGGTCTTCAGCAGCTGCAGGCGCCAGGCGACCGTGCCCTTGGTGGTGGCGACGCTGTCGACGGTGACCGCCGAGCCGTTGGTCAGGGCAATGGCCCCGACCGTCAGGCTCTCCAGGAGCACGCGCGAGTCGGCGGCATCGATCCAGTCCTTGTGGATCTTGCCGTCGCTCTCGGCCTTCGGCACCGCGTTGGCGGTCGGTGTTGCGGTGGCGATCGTCATGCGACCAGCACCTGCTCAGGCAGCCCGGTGGCGAAGTCCACGACCGGTGTGCCGTTGTCGGCGTCCCACACCGCGCCGGCGTCGAGCCGGGTGTAGCGCAGGTCGTTCTCGGTGTCGGTGCGCTGCTCCGCGTCGTCCTCCTCTATCTCCTCCTCGGCCGCCTCGACGCGCTCCTCGAGCGCCGTGAGCGCGGCCGCGCTGGCGTACTGCGGGTGCGGGTCGGGATCGCGCAGATGCGGCTTGAGGATCCGAGCAGCCAGCGGGTCCGAGGGGATGTGGACCACGCCTAGGCCGCCTTGTGGGGCTTGGGCTGGTAGACGCCGCGCACGGCGGAGCGCTCGAGCAGGCCGCGCCGCAGCGCGTACTGGATGGCGTTGTGCGCCGCGCGCAGGTTGAGCCCGAGCTCGACGCGCAGGAAGCCGGCGGTGATGGAGTGCCCGCGGGCGGCCATCCACTCCGCGGCGCGCTTTAGGCTTCCATCACGGTGTCCGGGGCCCCGCATTCCCGGGAAATAGGAGCCTTGTTGTATCCCTGCCAAATAAAAATGGACAAGGTGTCTAAGCCGGCGGGCGCTCCACCGGCGTCTCCGGGCCGACGATCGACTCGACGGCAGCGCGCTCGCCGTTCACGCCCACCGAGCGGTCGACGCCGAGCACGGGCAGCACCAGGCCATCGGGTAGGTCGCGGGGCTCGATCCACGTCCCGCCGAGCTTCCAGATGCGCCGATTGTTGCGCACCGGGATGCCGCCCGGGAACTCGAGCACCACGCCCAGCGCCTCGCGCCGGCGGTTGGGCAGGCGCAGCACCTGCTGGTAGGCGCCGTCCCACACGTCGTGCGCCACGTGCAGCGACCGCGGCGGCACGCCCAGCGCCTTCGAGGATTCGGCGATGTGCCAGCGCAGCTTGTCGAGCGGCAGGTCGGGGATGCCCGTCGTGCGCTGGCGGTGCTGGAAGTGGATGAGCTTCTCGTCAGGCATGAGGGTTCTCCTTGAGTATCGAGTCGACGCGGTCAGCGATCGCTCGCAGGGCGGCCGGGAGCTCGGCGACATCGAGCGGGAGGCTCGACCAGAGGTACGGCGGCACCGCCTGTCCGTCAGCGGCTAACCGGATGAGGTCGACGTGGTAGTGCCGCGGCTGGCCCTGGGGAAGGTCGTAAGGCGCGGTGACCATGAACTCGTAGTTGTAGCCTGGCACTTTCATTCGTCTCTCCCTCTAAACAGCTGGTGTTCGTTCCGCGGCTTGACCGGTCGGCGGCGCTGCCGGATCTCGGCGCGGCGCTTCTTCTCGATCTTGAGGCGCGGATCGCCGGGCTCTTTGGGCTCGTCCGGCCGCGTCATTTCCTGCAGCATGATCGCCATCCACGCCAGGCCGTCGATTTCGTCCCAATCGCCGTCCTCGGTCGAGGCGCCGAAGGACAGGAGCGACGGGATCCACACCTCGTGCGTGATCGGCACGTCGGGGAACCACACCTTCCCCGCCTGCAGCATCGCGCGCAGCGCCGCTGCGTGGGTCAGCTTGTCGCGCGACGGCACGAACTCCCAGGGGTTGAACTCGACGTCGAGCTCGTCGGCCTCCTCCTCCATGAACCCCTTGAGCGAGTGCCCGATCAGCGTCTTGTCGTAGGCCACCATCTGCACGTCGTACTCGCGGTACAGGCGCAGGAGCTCGCGCACGCTCTGCGGCCCGGGGCTGCCGCGCTCCCGGTAGAGCTCCTCCCGGACGTAGAGGTGGCCGTTCGTCGCGCGGCCGGCGATCGGGAAGGCGGTGTAGTGCGCTTGCCGCTTCTCGCCGATGGCGAAGTCCGTGCCCATGTAGTGCAGCAGCTGCTTGGGCAGGTCGCTGGGCTTGTAGAGCTTGATCCACTCGCGCTTGAAGAAGGAGCCCGCGTCGTCGGTCGGCCGCTGCTGATAGATCGCATTCCAGTTGGCTTCCAGGCCAGCCGCGAGGAGCTCGCCGCGGCGCATCTGCCATTCCTCCAGCGTGTGGCGCTGGGGGTGGATCGCCTCGCCCTTCTTGCGCAGCAGCCGGCCGTCCAGCTGGGAATACTCGTCGGCCTCGGCGATCGCCGGGTACGCGAAGCGGTTCCAGGTGAAATGCGCGTGCCCGGCCTTCTTCGCCTCGCGCTCGGCCTTGCGCAGCTTGCCGCCCAGGTCGTTCACGTTCCACCGCGTCATGGTCAGGAAGATGCCGCCGCCGGGCTGCAGGCGCGTGGTCGCCACGTCGGTGTACCACTGCAGCGTGCGCTGTTGGTACGTCTCGCTGTTGGCGTCCTCGCGGTTCTTGACCGGGTCGTCGATGGAGAAGATGTGCGCCGGGCGGCCAGTGGCGGCCGAGCCGGCGGCAACCGCGGTGTACGACCCGCCGCGCTGCAGCGTCAGGCGGTCGACGCGCTCGGAGCCGCCGTCTTCCGAGCCGAGCACGCCCAGCGCCGCCTGGGGGAAGATGCAGCGGTAGCGCGGGGACATCATGATGCGCCGCACGTCGCGGCCGAACTCGTTGGCGAACTCCTGGCCATAGCAGCCGGTGATCCAGTGCCAGTCGGGATGCCGGCCCAGCGTCCAGGCGGGCCAGCAGCGCGAAATGATCTGGCTCTTGCCGGTCTGCGGTGGCTGGTCCCACTCGGCGTGCGGGTTGCCGTGCTCCTCGACGGCGAGCACGAACTCCTCGCAGACGGCGCAGAGCTCCTCGTGCACCCACCCGGCGGTGTAGTGCGGCGAGAACAGCTGGACGAAGGCCAGCAGCGAGTCGCGAGCTTCCTGGTCCTCGATCTCGGCGAGCTCAAGCTCTGCTAGTTGGAGCTCGGGGGAAAGGATCATAGCCGCGCCGCCGGCTTCTCTCCCCGCATGGAGCGCAGGAGGTTCGCCCGGTGCCACGCCTTGCGGTCGTGACGCGACATCGTCGCCCAGGCCCTGCGTGGCCGCCGGCTCCAGCCGCCGAGGGACGGCATCACCGCCTCCGCACGTAGCGCGCGAGCATACGCCGCCGCGACCACGGGCCGCGCTTCGGGTAGCGGATGCGCATTCCCGTCGGGCACGGGATGACCTCGTACCAGGTGGCGTAGTGGAGGCGCAGCGCGCCATCGGGGTCCCGGCGAAGCTCGCTGCTGTTACGGAGGCCCACCTTGCACCGGCAGCGCTCGCAGCGCCGTTCGTAATACGCCACCCGGTGCCCGATCGCCTGGCAGGTGCGCCCCGTGCGGATCGATCGCCGGCTACCCACGGTCGGGCGCCTCCATGTGCACCACGCGGCCGTGGCCCAGCAGGCTGCCGCCCTCCATGCAGTAGGCGACGCGCAGCAGCTGCTGGGTGGCCTCCGGCATGGGCTTCTCGCCCTGCACCTCGATGCCGGCCGCCTGCAGGATGTCGAGATCGTCCCGCGTCGAGGAGACGAACCGGCGATGAAGCGTCTGCCAGTCGCAGCCGCAGCGAGTGCACTCGAACTGGTTGAACCTGATGGGCTTGCCGGTGCTACGGCTGCGCGCCCAGCGTCGTCTGGCGACGAGGATGTGCCCGAGGCGCTGGCACGTCCGGCCGGTGCGGATGGAGCGGCGGGATGCCATCAGTCGATTTCCTCTGCCGGCCGATCGGGTAGCGCATCGATGGCATCCTCCACGATCCCCATGGCGGCGGCGTGCGCTTCCTCCTCGGTGGCGAATCCACCTCCATCCCAGGTGACGTGCGGGCTGTCGTCGAGGCTGGTCACTTCCGCCCAATACTCACTGCCCCGCTTGCTGACCTGCACGCGCAGGTTCATGGTTTTAATCCAGGACATCAGCCACCCGCCTTCGCCACCGCCTGCGCGAGCCGCTGGTGGTTCATGTACGCCGCCTCCCAGGCCGCGCGCTTCGCCAGCTTGGCCATGATCGGCACCAGGAAGCGCGGGCGGGCGTCCCCGATCTCGGCGAGCGCCTCGCCCTCGGCCAGGGCGGCAAGGGGTCCGGTCATCATCGCGGCACCCGCTGCGCTATCTCGGCGTCCATGTACGCCTTCACGCCCAGCGCGATGGCGTCGGCGACGATCTCCGACCCGCCGGCGCTGTACTCGTGCTGCAGCCGTCGCTTCGCTGCCTCGCGCGCGTGGTAGACGGGGACGGTCTGCGTCGGGTCCGGCTGGCTCTGCATTTCGCGGAAGCGCTGCACCACCACGTCCACGACGGTCGTCAGGTCGCCAGGCTGGGCGTCCTCCCACTTGAACACCAGGCCCGCCAGCCGATCCCGCGCCTCGCGGATCTCCGACGCCAGCAGCTGCGCCGAGCGCTCGGCCTTCTGCGCTGCCTGCTGTACGTGCGTGTCGCGGAGGTCGTAGCCCGGGACATATCCCTGGCGAATCGCCTCCTGCAGCAGCCCGGCCTTGTGCTGGCTGGCCTTCTTGAACTCCTCGCGCTCCCGCTCGATCTCCTTGAAGGTCTTGGCCACGTCCCCCGCCACCTCGTCGATCGGCCGACCCTGGCAGCCGACCAGGCCCTCCAGGGTTTCGCGCGCGATGCGGGCAAGCTCCAGCGAACGCGCGGCGTCGCTAGCCACCGTCAGTGGTTCGGACGGCATGGTGTCGCTGTAGAGGCGCCGGGCGAGCATGTCGCGCATTGCCAACGGCAAGCGCGCCATGCGCTGGGCCTCGGCGCGGGCCTCGTCGCGCTCGGCGAGCGCCCTCCTGTTGGCCCTGTCGATCTCGCCGAGGGCGGCGTCGTGGCACTTGCGCTCCTCCTCGGCCTGCGCGATGAACGTCCGCGCCCGGCGCAGCGCCGTCGACAGCACCACGTCGGGGTCGCTGGGCTGCACTGGGATGCACATGCGCCACTGCTTCCGGCCGGCGCACAGGTCGCCGACCAGGTCGATGGCGGCGTTGAGCTCGGCCTCGAGCGCCTTGGGGTCGATGGGCTGCGGTGACGCATTGGCCTTCCGCGCCTGTTGATCGTACGCCTCCTCATTCGGCGATGGGCGGCCCTGGTTGCGGGTATCGTTCACGGTTTCTCCGGAGGTTTCGACTTGAGCAGGGCCTGGAGCTCGGCCTTCCGGCGCGCGCGCTCCTCGGGCGTCATTTCGGCGACGGGCTTCTCGCCGAGGTGCACGTGGAGGTCGCCGCCCTTGACCAGGCCCTTGTACTTGCCGAGGAAATCGAGCGCCCACTCCTTGGAGTAGGTCTTCACCTCGAGCCCGTCCTTCGTGCGCTTGACGCCGGCGAAGATCCCGACCGCGTCGGGCGGCAACTGGCGCGTGTCGGCGACGCGCACCTTGCCCTCGCCCTCGCCCTTGCACTCGGGGCAATCCGGATTCGGCGCGCGCGTGCAATCGAAGCCGGGGCCGCCGAGCACCTTGAAGGGCTTGGGCTCGAACTTCTCGCCGCAGATCGCGGCGTGGGCCTTGCGGTCGGCCTCGTGCTCGACGTGCTGCTCCTGGGCGCCGCGGAACTCGCCATCGGTGCGCTGGTAGTTGTGGTCCTTGCCCCAGCAGTGCCGGCAGTTCACGCGCCGGTACTCGCTCAGGCTGCGCGCGTCGCCGAACGCGATCTTCGCCACCTCAGCGATGATGCGGTCGGCCGTCACCTGCTCGCGCTCCATGGCGGCGGCGACGGCGGCGGCGCGGCGAGTGCTCAATTCTTGCGCAACCTCAGCCTTTCTCACGAGCTCGGAGGCTCTGGACTCGGCGGCGCGCTGGGTCCTCGCCTTGAAGCCAGCAGCGCGGTAGGCGTCGGCCTGGCTCTTGCCGGCGAGGATGCCCTCGACGAAGCGCAGATGCCGGGCGGAGAGGGCCATTGGCCCAAACAGAAAGAGTTTCTATTTCAGCTTCAACATGAGCGGGCGAATTTCCGCACACTCCCCGGGGGTAGCCTCCGGCATGCCCACCGACGTCGACCTGGTCCTCGGGATGCTGCGCGCGAGCAGCGGCAGCCTGGTGCTCGCGCTCCAGCGCCTCACCGAGCGCGGTGGCCCCGCCCGCTCCATCGAGCACGCCAGCCAGCTGCTCGAGCAGTGGGAGCGGGCGGGGCTCATCACCCGCAGCCCCGGACGCCTGGCACCCGGGCCGGCGCTGCCCGGAAACGAGCACGCCCCACGCGGTGCGTAGGGCGGTCGTGATTGCGGCTCCTCTGCGTGCCCGAAGGCCGAGGACCAGGGCGAGCGTGAGCTACGCCACCGCCATCTCCTGCATGCAGGGCCGAAGGACCGAGCGCAAAGGCCCGGGGATCGGCGCGTCCAACCGTCGCTGGACGTCGCGCACCGTAGGCTCCTGGATCCCTTCCGCCAGAGTGCAGCCAGAGTGCAGAGTGCACCAGGAAGCGCCGGCCGCTGCCCATCACTGCCCAATTCGCGGGGGTCGGTTCGTCCTAAGTCCCTTTGTTTCCGTGACTGCTTCCCGCTGCTGCCCACCACTTCCCATGCCTGCCTGATGGGCGGCGGATTTTGAATCCGCTACGTCTGCCAATTCCGTCACTCGGCCGTTCCGTTGTAAGCTACCTGATGGCGACCAGTTGCGACTGCCTTTCTGGTTGGGATTCGGCGGGCTCGGAGTGCATAGGGAGTGCAGGGTTCGCGGCGGGCGCTGCGGCGACTGCCGGCGCGCCGCGCGCCGCCACGAGCTTGTCGAGCGCCTCGCGCGTGCGCTCGAGGTTGGTGCGGAAGTAGCGCTCCACCTGGCTGACCGTCTTGTGGCCGGTGATCTCGGCGATGGTCTTCGGGTCGACGCCGGCGGCGCGTAGCCGGGTGATGCCCAGGCGCTTCAGCGCGTAGGAGCCGCCCCAGCGCGAATCCGGCGCCGTCGGCGGCCGGCGGTCGCGGTGGCGGATCTCTCCGGGCTTCGGCGGCTTCTCCGGCAGCAGGCGCTGCGGCTGCAGCTTCCAGCGGTAGAACGTGGTGAACGGCGTGGCCTTGCCCCGCTTGTCGAGCCACGGCTCCTTGGTGGTCGGGCGCACGAAGATCGGCGCGTCCGGCGCCAGGCCCTTCACCAGCTTGGCGAAGCGCGTGGTGTGCTCCGGCGTCAGGGCGTGCACCAGCGGGTTGGCCCGGCGCTTCACCCTCAGCGTCATCGTGCCCGCCGGGTTGAAGTCGCGGGCGATTAGGCGCGCAGCGGTGATCGAGCGCCAGCCGTACGTCGCCAGGCACTCGCTCAGGAGCGCGACGTTCTCGCCGAAGGCGCGGGCGCGCGCGTGCACGCCGGCCTCGACCTCGTCCGGCATCAGTTCCACCGGGTTCTCCCGCGATGGTGGTGGGCGCATGGTGATGAACGACCGGCGGTCGAACGGCTGGTTATACTTCTCGGACGCCCACAGGTAGACGCTGCGCAGGTAGGAGAGCGGGCGCGCCGTCCCCCTCCCGCGACGCAGCGCCACCCAGGCGGTGACGCCGGCGGTGTTGACGTGGCCGGTGGTCGGCCAATTGAGCTCGTCCTCGCCGGTGATGCGCAGGATCGTCCGCTTGTACTCGTCGACCGACGCCTGGGTGATGCGACGGTCGGCCAGGCGCGAGGCGGCCCAGGCGTCGACCACCTCCGCCCAGGGCAGCGCTACGCCGGGGAGCGGGCCGTTCTTCCGGCGGCGCTTGCGCGGCGGGTGCTGCTTCTCGATCGCCTCGAGCGCGCTGGTCGCCTGCGCCTTCGAGGCGTACGGCCCCTGCGCCGGCACGGTGCCGTCGTGCAGGCGCCAGCGGATGAACCAGCGCTTGGGGCCGCGGGGTTCGAGCCAGGCCATCGGCTACTTCCAGGCGATCACGACGCCCTCGGTGATCGTCTCGTCGATGGTCCGCACCGGACCGCGGTCGGTGGCGGTGCCGACCACGCGCATGATCACGGCGTCGCCGCCCATCCGTCGCGCCTTCTGGCGCAGCTTGTCGGTGACGTAGCCGACATCGTCCGGCTCCGCCTGTATCCGGGTGAGGCCGATCTCTACGTAGGGCCGGCTGGGCTTCTCGGTGAGCACCTCGATGGGGGCGCTGTCAGGCTTTGCCTGACGTTCGATGAAGACGGCGTCGCGCTTCCCGCAGCCGAGGGTTGCGAAGGAAAGCACTGCCAGGGCGATGGTTAGAAACCGCATGGGGTCTTTTCTTGTTGAAGGTTGTGGGTTTTGTGTTGACTGGCCAGACCTCGGATACCTGTGCCTGTCGCTAGTCTCCACGATCTCACAGAACGCATTGCCCGGGTCGAGCGCGACCACGGCCGGTACCTCTCCGTCATCGCGCACCTCCGCTTGAAGGCGGCCCTACGGGACCAGGAGATTTCCTCGCTTCGAGCGCGGCTATGCGCTCTTGAAGCTGATGCATCACCGCCTGGCGCTGCCGGTCATCCTGCATGAGCTTGGCGATCTCGTCGCGCAGCTGCTGATTTTCTAATTCTTTCCGCGCCAGAGCGCGCTCAAGGCGCGCCGTCTCGGATTCGCCCGATGAGGTTACGACGCCGGCGGCGCCTTCATGCTCCGCGTCCTCGTCTGCCTCGACCCCCTCCGGCTTCCACCAACGGGGCGGCTTGCCCGTGCCGGACATCAGCCATCCGACGCTGCAATGCAGTTCCTCGGCGATCCGCCGGAAGTGGCGCGAGCGCTTCACCTCGCCGATGAGGATGCGCTGGAGGTTCTGCGGCGACATGCCGACGCGACGCGCGAGCTCGGCCTGGGAGATGATCCCCAGCGCTTCTATACCAGCGCGAATCCTGTCCCCCGTGGCCACAACTGGTTACGTGTAGCCATTGCATAGCCAAAGTTCCATTTGATTTACTGAGTAGGTTTGGCTATGTTCTGGCTATGGACCACCCCATCGACCCCAAGACGGCGCGCGAGCGCAAGGGCCTGAGCCGCGAGCAGGTCGCGGTCAACGCCAGCATCGCCTACCACACGGTGTGCCGGTGCGAGCAGTCGGGCAAGTTCCCGGCCCGCCCGCTCTGCCGGCGTCGCTACCTCTCCGCCCTGGGGCTTACAGAGGCGGACATCACGCCCAAGCCGGTGCGGGGTGCCCGGTGAACGTCCGCCCCTCGATCGCCGCCCGCGCCCTGCGCGTCAGCCGCCGCACGATCTACACCTGGACCGCGACCGGCCACATCCCCCGCGACTGCGTCGAGTTCATCGGCGGTCGCGCGCGCTACTCGCTCACGCGGTTGGCGGCGCATGGCTTCGATCTCGACCAGCGGGTCGTCGCCGAGTTCACCGGCGCGCAGCCGGCCGGGAGCGCGGCATGAGGCCCGCCCTGGATGAGATGACGATCCGGATCACGGCGGCGCGCCCGCTGCCGGTGACCACTGCGGCGGGCGTGCGCGCGTACCAGCGCCGTGCCACCGCGCAGACGGATCGCCTGCCGGTCGCCGTGCCGCGCAGGCGTGGCGCCAACGTCATCGACGGAACGCGGTTCCTCGTCGCCCTGGGCGAGAAGCTCGACGCGCAGCGCGATCCCGTCGTCGGCTGGCTGGTGCGCGGCGCACTCGTCGTCTCTGCGCTCGCTGTCGCCGTGTCCTGGTTGATTCCCTGAAACGAACGAACCCCGCGGCGCGCAAACGCCCGGGGTTCATGACCGAAAGCCCTCTGGAGGCTCCGATGGACAAGAACCTACCCAAGAACGCGGGAGCGGCAACGAATGCCGGGGAAATCTCGCACACTCCGGCGCCGTGGTTCTTCGACCGCGATTCCGGCCGCATTCTCGACGGCGCTGGGTGCGTGGTTGCGACGCTCCGCGTACGCGCCCTGCCGGTCGGCCGCCATCCGATGGATGCAGCTGACGGCCAGGTGCTCGCTCCCGCGCCCAAGCTCCTGGCGGCGCTGCGCGCCTGCCTGTCGGTCCTGCCCTACGGCAACGAGTCCATCGACCTCATGGCGTTTGCCGCGATCGCCCAGGCCGAAGGGCGCGCGCCATGAGCTACGACCCCCTGGCCGCCTTCGCGGCGCCGATCCAAGCCGTGTACGCCGCGATGGAGCGCGGCCCCGTCGAGGACGACGAGCCGCTGCACCACGAGCAGATGGACCATAGCTGCCGCGCCTGCGGCGGCTCCGGCGGCGGCGACGAGTCTCACCTGCACTGCGGCTCCTGCCGCGGGACAGGCATCGACCCCGCCGCGAAGCGTGCCCGCGATGAGGCCCGCGCCGAAACCCTCGCCGAACAGCGCGCCGAGCGCCGCTGGAAGGACTGATCCCCATGAACCTCCCCGCCATCGCCACGGGCGACGTTTCCCCCTACACCGCCGACGCCGTCCTGCGCCAGGTCGCGCTGATCCAAGAAATCGCCACCAAGGTGATGAAGGACGGCGAGCACTTCGGCGTGATCCCCGGGTGCGGCGACAAGCCCGCGCTCCTCAAGGCCGGCGCCGAGAAGCTCCTGTTCACCTTCCGGCTGCGCGCCGAGCTTGAGGTGCAGCAGGCCGACTTCGAGAACGGCCACCGCGAGTACCGCATCACCGCGATCATCAAGGCCGCCGACGGCACCGTGGTCGGTCACGGCGTCGGCATCTGTTCGACGCTGGAGGCCAAGTACCGCTGGCGGAAGACCGAGCGGATCTGCCCCGAGTGCGGCAAGGCCACGATCATCAAGGGCAAGAAGGAGTACGGCGGCGGCTGGCTGTGCTTCGCCAAGAAGGGCGGTTGCAACGCCAAGTGGCCGGACGGTGCCGAGGAGATCGAGGCGCAGGTCGCTGGCCGCACCGAGAACCCGGACATCGCCGACACCTACAACACGGTGCTCAAGATGGCCAAGAAGCGGGCGCTGGTCGACGGCGCGATCACCGCGTGCGCGGCGTCCGACTTCTTCACCCAGGACATCGAGGAGCTCCAGGGCCAGATCGACGAGGGCCAGCGCCAGCAGCAGGCCAAGGCCGACGGCCAGGCGCACGCCGAGCAGTCGGCGGCGGCGCGCCCTACCGCAGCGGCGGCGGCAACCCCGGCCGTCGCCAATGGCACCCCGGCCACCTCGCCGGCCCAGCCGAAACCTACGGCGACGACCACGGCGACCGCTGACCGCGTCATCACCAAGCAGGAGGTCGAGGAGGTCTACTTCGCGGTGTTCGGCCCCGAGGGGTCGATCGGCAGTCAGTACGAGGAGATCGGCCGCGTGCTGTGGGAGTCGGTCAAGGCGCCGCAGACCATGGCCGACCGCCTCGCCCTGCTGCAGCAGGTCCGGGACGACGTCGCCGAGGTGGTGAAGCGCCTGGGCGCCGCGGGCACCAAGATGGTCCGCGAGCTCTGCGCCGAGCCGCTCTACGGCGCCGGCAACCGCCCGACGCGCGAGCAGGCCCGGAAGTGGGCCGAAGCGCTCCACGAGATGGTCACCAGCGGCGTGGTCCCGGCCACGGCCGACGACGACCGCGCTCCCGTCTGAACCTCCACCCCTGACCCTGCGAGATCCCCATGGCTGGCATCACCATCAAGAACCCCCTCCCCGCCGAGCTCGTCGCCCTCTCCGAGGAGACGATCGAGAAGCGCGACAGCCTGCTGGAAGCCAGCGTCGCCGCGCGGCGCGCGATCACCGACGAGGCGAGCTACCGCTCAGCCAACGCGGTGTACAAGGACCTGCACGCCTTCGGCCGCGCCGTCGAGGCCGGACGCAAGGATCTCAAGCGTCCGATCCTCGACATCGGTGCCGCCCTCGATGCCGCCGCGCATGAGGCCATGGAACCGATCGACGCGGAGAAGCAGGCGCTCGGCCGGGCGATCGCCGACTACGAGCGCATCGAGAACGCGCGCCGCGAGGAAGAGCGCAAGAAGGCCGAGGCGGAGGCGCGCGCCCGCGAGGAGGCGGAGCGCAAGCGGCTCGAGGAGGAGGCCCGCCAGCGCGCCGAAATGGACGCGCCCCCCGGCGCCCCGGTGCAGGAGCCGGACTTCGGCGCGATCCCGACGGTGCGGCCGATCGCCCCGGCCCCCACGCCGGCGCCGCTCAAGGGCGCGGTGCGGACCAGCGTGCGTAAGAAGGTCGTCATCACCGACGCTAGCAAGGTGCCGTTCGAGATGAACGGCCTGCGGCTCTGGAAGGAGCCGGACCCCAGGGCCATCGAGATGCTCCAGAAGCAGGGCGTCACGGTGCCGGGATGTGAATACGTCGATGACGTCGTGATCGGCGCCAAGGGCCGCTGACCTACCCCTGCCACCCCTACCGAAAGCCGCCATGCGCCTGTTCACGTTCGACACCGAGACTACCGGCCTGGAGCCGGGAAGCCGCCTCCTGGAGCTCCACTCGTGCCTCCTGGCCGAGGATGGATCCACCGCGGCCGAGTTCACCGCCATGGTGAATCCGGGGATGCCGATCCCGCCCGACGTCACGGCCATCAACCACATCACCGATGCCATGGTGACGGGGTGCGACGACGCGCGCGCCGTGCTGCACCGCTGGCTGGACTGGCTCGACGAGCATGAGGCGCGGGTCGGGGTCGCCCACTTCGCGCCTTACGACGTCGGAATCCTCGGGTGGGAGCTTGGTCGTGCTGGGCTGCGCCAGCCGGACATCGACATCATCTGCACCAAGTCGATGGCGGCGGCGATCAAGGCCACGCCCAAGAATAACCTGCAGGTGCTGGTCGAGCACTACAGCATCAAGCGCCTGGGCGACGCCCACCGCGCTCAGTCGGACGCCGACGCCTGCCGGCAATACTTCCTGCTCGCGCGCGACATCGTCGCCGCCAGTGACCACCGGTCGCGCTGGGCGCCCGAGTACGGCTACCCCACGCAGCTGCCGCCGGCGCTGGCGGGCATCGACAAGGCTATCGCCGATGGCAGGGAGTTCGCCTTCGGCTACGTGGACGCCAAGGGCGTGCGCACCGATCGGGCGATCATCCCCTACGGCTACGCGCAGACCGCCAACGGCATCGCCTTCCATGGCCTGTGCCTGATGCGCAAGGAGCGGCGGACGTTCCTGGCCGATCGGGTGCAGAATGCCGCGGCTGCGGGCGCGGGCTGATCATGCCCACCGACACCGCCCAGGCCGAGGCGCTGCGCAACCAGTTCGCAGCTGCTGCCCTCCAAGGGATGCTCTCCAATTCGACCCACCTGGAGGCCATGGCTCGCGAAGCCATCGCCGAGCACGGGAAGGTCGAGGCGCCGGGGGTCGTCCGGCGAAAGCTGGTCGAGACGTCCTTCAAGCTGGCAGATTTGGCGGTCTCTGAGGCCGAGAAGGCGCGGGGTTGACCATGGGCATTCGCGACGTCAGCCGCACCGAGTACGCCGTCCACGGCATCCCCACCCACGACGAAATCAAGATGGGATGCCTGCAGCGGATCGCAGATGCCACCGAGACGATGGCCAAGAGCTACACCGCCTTGGTTGCGGATCGCGACCGCCTGCAGCGCTGGTACAACGACGAGCGGGCGAGCAACGACCGGCTGCGGCGACGCCTGGCCGCCTTGCGCGGCGTCATCACCCGCCAGAAGCGGGGCCGCCGGTGAGCGACGCCACCCAGCGCCCAATCCGCGGCAGCGGTGACCGTGGCCTCATCCTCGCCGAGGCCCTGCGCCTGCGCAACGTGGCCACCGAGGTGGAGCGCTCGCTCGCCGACTGGCAGCCGCCGAAGGGCGGCGAGGCCACCGCCGACCACGTCCGCGAGGAGACACGTGCGCGCATCCGGCGCTGGCGCGAGGAGGCCAAGGCGCTCGAGGACCACGTCGCTGCGTACGACCGGAATCGGTCGGCGCTGACGCCGGGCGAGATCGATAGCGGCATCCGAGGGACAACACCGTGACCGACCGCCCGATCCTGTTCAGCGGGTCGATGGTCCGCGCGCTGCTCGCCGGCACCAAGACCCAGACGCGGCGGATCATGAAGCCGCAGCCGACCCGCGAGTGGGCGCCGAGCGGCGGCTGGATGGAGATCCACGGCCGCGACAAGCACGGCGAGCTCGACCCAGACCGCGTGCTCGGCCACGGCTACTGCAGCGACGACGGCGAGGAGGGCTACGCGAGCCCGTACGGTGTGCCCGGCGATCGCCTGTGGGTGCGCGAGACGCTGCGGCGCTCCGACTTCGGCTGGTACTACGGCGCCGACGTCGAGCCGCTGAAACTGGCCCCGGAACTTCGCGCGGTTGCGACGTCCTGGGCGCATCACAAGGAAGGCGACGTCTGCGTCTCCATCCACATGCCGCGCTGGGCCTCGCGGATCACGCTGGAGATCACCGGCGTGCGCGTCGAGCGACTGCAGGACATCAGCGAGGACGACGCGGTGGCCGAGGGCTTGGCGCGGATCGCCGTCACCAGCGACACCACCGGCACGCGCGAAGCCTACCGGCAGCTGTGGAACGAGATCAACGGCGCCGGCGCATGGTACGCCAACCCCTGGGTGTGGGTCGTCGGGTTCAAGCGGGCGGAGGGCTTCGCCCGTGACTGAGCGCTCCCTCCCCCACCTGCGCAGCCACCAGCGCGGGCGCTCCGGCGAGCAGGCTGCCGCCGAGTGGCTGCGCTACATGGGGCTGCAGCACGTCGTCAGCATCGAAACGGGTATGCGGAAGATCGGCGGCGAGTGGCGCCACGCGCGCCCGGTCGCCGGCGACATCCGCGCCGTGATCCCCGGCAGCGGGCGCAGCGTGCTCGCCGAGGTCAAGGCCCGCCAGAACGCGCTGGTCTGGAGCGATCTGGCCGTGCACCAGCCGGTCAACCTGGACGAGCACGCGCGCGCCGGTGGCGTCTCGCTCCTCATCTGGCGCCACCGCAGCGGCGTGGCGGTGATGCTCTGGCGTCCGCCGGGGTTCGGCCCCGGGCAGCGCATGACCGTTCCCCAGGCCGAGGCGCTGAGCCTCCCGCGCTTCTTCTGGCAGGGCGAGATCCCCCAGCCTCCGGCAAAATGACCGATTCCGCCATGCCCGCACCATCCAACCGCAACAGCTGCAACAGCGAGGACGACGTGGACGGATTCGGCTTCTTCCGTGCGCTGGTCGTGGCGCTGCCGATCGGCGCCGCCGTATGGGGTGCGATCGTCGCTCTGGTGGCAGTGCTGCGATGAGCGCCGCCGAGCAGGAGACGATCGACTACCACGCCCAGGGCTGGACGGCGAAGCTCGGCCGCGTGCCGGCTGATGAGCAGGGCCGCTGCTCCTGCAAGGAGCCGCCGCACGACGCGACCTACCGCGCGCGCTGGACGCACCGCGATGGCCGCGTGCGGGATTCCATGCTCTGCCTCAACCGCGCTGCGGCCTGGGCGGCGCGCCATGGCCTTACCTTCCCCTGTGGCACCTGGAGAGACGAGTGAAGCAGCTAGGCATCCCCGGCATCGCAGGCGTCCTGCCTGGCGAGTTGATCGTCGACCTGTTCGCTGGTGGCGGAGGAGCCTCGGCCGGAATCGAGCAGGCGCTCGGGCGCCCGCCGGACATCGCCATCAACCACGACCCGCACGCCGTGCAGATGCACGAGCGGAACCACCCTGCCACGCGCCACTACTGCGAGAGCGTCTACGACGTCGACCCGCGCAAGGCGACGGGCGGACAGCCGGTCGGCCTGCTCTGGCTCTCCCCTGACTGCCGGCACTTCTCGCGAGCCAAGGGCGGCGCTCCGGTGTCGCCAGCGGTGCGCGGGCTGGCGTGGATCGGCCTGCGCTGGGCGAAGTACGCGCGCCCCCGCGTCGTCTGCCTAGAGAACGTCCCCGAGTTCCTGACCTGGGGCCCACTGCTGCCGGACAGCCGCCCGAACCCGGAGCGCGCCGGGGAGACGTTCGCGGCCTTCGTCCGCGAGTGGAAGCGCTACGGCTATACCGTCGAGTGGCGCACGCTGATCGCCGCCAACTACGGCGCGCCCACCACCCGCAAGCGCCTGTTTTTCGTCGCGCGCTGCGACGGCGAGGCCGTCCAGTGGCCGGAGCCGACCCACGGCAAGCTCGGCAAGCCCAAGCCATGGCGGGCAGCGGCTGAGTGCATCGACTGGTCGATCCCCTGCCCGTCGATCTTCGAGCGCAAGCGCCCGCTCGCGCCGGCGACCTGCCGACGGATCGCGCGCGGCATCGTTCGCTATGTGCTGCAGGGCAAGCCGTTCCTGGTGCAGACCGCCCACGGCGACCACGCGCAGCGCCCTGGCGACCGGACGCACGACCTCGCGCAGCCGTTCGGCGTCGTCACCGGCAGCAACAACCATGCCCTGGTGGCGCCGACACTGGTGCAGACCGGATACGGCGAGCGCGAAGGGCAGGCGCCGCGCTGCCTCGACCTCCAGGCTCCACTGGGCACCGCACCTGCGGGTGGCTGCAAGCACGGCCTGGTCGCCGCCTTCCTGGCCAAGCACAACGGCGGCCACGAGGCCACGGGGCAGGCGCTCGCCGAGCCAATCCACGCCATCACCGGCCGCGACACCAAGGCGGTGGTCGCGGCGCACCTGTCGGTGTTCCGGCAGAACAGCAACGGTCAGGGGGTCGACGAGCCGATGCGGACGTTGACCTCGGGTGGAGGCCGCGGCGGCGGATCCATGGCGCTCGTCGCCGCGTTCCTGGTCCAGTACTACAGCCAAGGCACCCAGGACCAGGCGCTCGAGGGGCCGCTGGCCACGATCGTCACCCGGGCGCGCCACGGGCTCGTCACCGTCAGCATCGACGGCGCGGATTACGCCGTGGTCGACATCGGCATGCGGATGCTGGAGCCGCGCGAGCTCGCCAACGCTCAGGGGTTCAGCCCGGAGTACGTGCTCACCGGCACCAAGTCCCAGCAGATCGCCCGCATCGGTAACAGCGTCTGCCCTCCAGTCGCTGCGGCGATGGTCGGCGCAAACCTCAATCCCCGCTTCCCGCGGGCGGCGGTGGCCTAATGGCTCGTTCTGGCTTCTTCCTGCAGTTCGATGTGGTCGACAAGCACACCGACGCCGACGACGCGGCGCTGGTGACGTGGCTGCGCTTGGCGGTGATCAGCGCCCGCGCCCTCAACGGCGGCCGGTTCGTCGCCGCCAAGACCTGGAACCCGACCGGCTGGGCTCGGGTCGCTGGCGTCATCCGCAAGGAGGTGGACGGCACCGTGGCCGCCGGCCTGGCCCGCTGGGAGGGCGAGGACCTGGTGCTCGAGCACTACGACCACCAGGGGGAGGAAACATGGCGCCGCCAGTCCGAGCGTGGCCGGATCGGGGCGGAGATGACGAACCGCCAGAGGCGGACGCCTCTCCCGGACGCCACTCCCGTAGATAAAGCGCGCTCGCCAGAGGCGGACGCCTCTCCCGGACGCCAGAGGCGCGAGCCTGATGCGTCGCCAGGGGCGAGCGCGCACAGCACTGCATTGCAGAGCACTGGAGAGAATCCTACGCCGTCGCCGCCGGTGGATCCCGCACGCGCACCCGCGAAGACGGCGTCGAGCGGCGGCGCGACCAGGGTTCAAGCCGTCGAATCCCAGGCGATCCTGGCGGCGCTGGACGCCGGGGACCTGCTGGCGCTGGTCGGGGCATTCCGGGCCGATCCCAGCGACCGGGACGGCTGGCTGCGAGAGACGGACGGCTGGACGCTGCGGATGGTCGCGCACGTCCTGGCGTGGCGCCGGCGGCTCAGGAACGCGATCCGGCAGCCATCGGGGTTCCGACAGGCCCGGGAGCATTGGGGCAGCCAGAGCGCCGACGATCGGGCGGCGATCTGCCAGCAGAACCTCACCGAGCTTAGGATCCCCATGCCCAAGGCGTTCCAGGCGGGGTCAGCATGAGCCATCGACCGGTATCCGTCCGCTCCCAGCGCGCGCGTGCGCGCATCCCAGCTGTGACGGCCCGCCGCTGCCGCGAGCTCGCGTACCTCGATATGGACGGCCGCTGCCGCGAGGCCGGGCTGGTGACCCTCAAGGAGTTCGCCTTCGCCGCCGAGATGAGCATCGACGTCGCCTGGAAACGCCTGCAGCGGCTCTGCGCCGTCGGCCTCGCTGAACGCATCGGCCGCGGGATCTACCGCCTCTCCGACCCCAAGGAACCCACCCCATGAGCGACACGTTCACCGTCACCGAGGCCGCGAAAGCCGCCGGCCTGAGCGACTCCGTCCTGCGCATGTGGGAACTGCGCTACGACTGGCCGAAGCCGAAGCGCCAGCCGAACGGCTACCGCGCGTACACCCATGCCCAGGTCGAGCAGTTGAAGGACGTCGCCGCCGCGGTGAAGGCCGGAGCGTACGTCGGCGACCTCCTGCGAACAGGCTTCCCGATCATCCCCCGGCCGCCTAAGCCCAAGGACCAGCTGCAGGAGACGATCGAGGACCTCCATCGCCAGGTCGCGCTGCTGCGCGAGGTGGTGATGATGGACCCCGGGCGGCGGTTCAGCGACCTCGGCGAGCACCTGGTGCGCGTCGCGCTCGAGCGGTCGCGAGCCAGCCAGTCGTACCTCGACCGGCTCAAGGCCACGCTAGGCCCAGCGATGGCGATCACCCATGACGACGGCTGCGCGTGTGGCCAAGACGGAGACCATGACCATGCCCGCTAACCGCCCCAACCCCCCGCGTCCCGCCAAGCGCCAGCGTAAGCCGGTGGAGTGCTGGGCGGTGGTCCGGCACCTGGAAGTCGTTGCGCTCTACCCCAGAGAGATCACCCAGGAATGGGCTGACGAGCGATGGTCGGAGTGCCGCGTCGTGCGTCTCCGCGAAGTCACCGACTCCCACCCGCACGCGCCGCAGCAGCGGGAGGTGAAGCGGTTGAGGGACGCGATGGAGCACGCGAGGCGCTACGTCGTCAACGCCGAGGAGGACGTTCGCGGCTACGGGCACCGCAACACCGGCGCAGCCCTGCGAGCAGCCATCGACATCCTCGACGCAGCCCTCGCCCCGAAGGAGAAGCGCCGTGGGTGACGACAAGCAGTACCGGCCAGGCAGCAGAGGCCACTACCTTGAGCGCGAGCGTGCACGGCTCGTCGAAGCTGTTGGGCTCCAGGGCCTAGATGACGACGAGGATACCGACGACATCGACGTGAACACCGCGCTCTACGGCACCGCTGCTGACATGATCGCCAAGCTCAGGGCCGAGCGCGACCTCGCCAAAGCCGAAGCGTCGTCCATGGATCGCCTCGCTGATGAGGCCATGGCCGAGTGCCACAAGATGAAGGCCGACCTCGCCGCGGCGCTCCTCGACCTGGCCGACGCACGGCACGAGATGACCAGCGCCATTGAGCGCGCGGCATCGGAGCGGCACGTCTGCGAGCAGGCGGAACGGGAGCGCGACGCGGCGGTGAAGGCGCTGCGCCTGATTGAGCGCGAGACCTTCGACGCCATGGAGGGTGCCGGTGAGCCTGAGTATGGCCACTACGCTCGGTGGTGCGCCAAAGCACACGAAGCCCTCCCCACCCCCGCCACCGGCGAGACGAAGGAGAGCAAGTGAGCCCGAACCTTCCGACCCTCACGAAGCGCACGCCCATGCGCCCGGTCCGCATCGATGCGCTCTGCGACTGCGGCGGGGTCTACAAGCCTGCCGGCTACAGCTTCCCGACGTTCCCAATGCTCTACGGCCACCGCTGCGACAAGTGCGGGAAGGACGCGAAGTTCCGGCGGGAGTACCCGGCGATTGAGTACGAAGAAACCCCCGCCACCGGCAGCGGAGACGGGCGATGAGCTACAGCGCAGACCCAAACCGTTCCGTCCACGCTGATGGGACCGGCATCTACCTCCGCGCGAAGCGGGGCGACAAGTGGGACTCCGTCGACAT
>Ga0196964_10000160_pt1 | contig 46853 bp, 43 predicted proteins | sample S1_10metaG_FD_148615 | JGI IMG/M metagenome (GOLD analysis project Ga0196964, IMG submission 148615) | Soil microbial communities from Anza Borrego desert, Southern California, United States - S1_10 | ecosystem: Environmental > Terrestrial > Soil > Desert | place: USA: California | collected...
TCGACACCAAGGCCCCCGTCGCTACATTTAAAATCAATGGCACCGATGGTACGGTCTCGCTCACCGCGACCGACGATTCCACTTTCCTCGATTACATCCTCTCGAATTCAAGCGATCTTTCGAGCCCAACGAGTGGGAGCGGCACCTCGACTACCTTCGGCATCACATCGGCCTGGACCTTCTCGCCGGCGACGAGCTCCGTCTCGGTTTACTCGCGCCTCCGCGACCTCTTCGGCAATACCGCGTCTACCACGGCCGTCGGCCCCATCACCCCTGCGTCGCTCCAGCTTCGCGACGTCTCGAGCGTGAGCAACAGCCAGTACCGCGAATTCGTAACCTGGAGCGCTTACCCGTCGGACGCGCCCGGCACGGCGACGTTCAGCAAGTATGAGTTATATCGCTCCTCCGGCGGCGCCTATTCGCTCCTCACGTCGATCACCGACACTAACACCAACTACTATTTCGATACGAGCGTCGCATCGAGCACCACCTATTCCTACAAAGTGCGTTTCGTCGATACCGACCTCGATACCTCGCCATATTCCGCTGTCGTGACCGACCTTCCGGATGGCCAGGGTGGTACGGATCTGACGGCGCCGACCATTACGGACGTTACGATTTCAGAAATTAAAAGCACCTCTGCTAAGGTGACCTGGACCACCGATGAGCTCTCTAATTCGTGGATTGAATACGGCACTACCGTTTCCTATGGGAGCCACGCCACGAATACGGCGTATACGCTCTCGCATACGGTCTATCTCACCGGCCTTACGCCGAATACTACCTACAAGCTGCGCGCTAATTCATACGATATTTCCTCAAACCTCGGCCGGAGCGACAATGGCGGCGCGGGTCACAGCTTTACGACAGTAGGAGGACCTACCATCTCGACCGTCACGGTGAGCGAGATCAGCGACACGACCGCCACTATCTTCTGGAACACCGATCGGGCAGCGAATGGCTATGTCGACTGGAGTACGAGCTCGAACCTGGCGAGCTACACGCAAACAGGGAGCGCCACGGTCGCCACCGGCACGCCACCCATTCAGCATCGCGTATCACTTTCTGGTCTCACCGCCAACACCCGATACTATTTCCAAGTGCGCTCGACCGATACCGACAACAATTCAACAACTGACACCAACCTGGGTGCCTACTACAGCTTCGTCACGACGCTCGACAACAAACCACCCGTCATTTCGAATGTGCAGGTGCCGGTCAAATCGTCAGACTCAGCGGTCATCACCTGGCAGACCGACGAACTTTCGACCTCGCAGGTCGAATACGGTACCGCAGCAGGCGCCTACTCGAGGACGACCACGCTTGTCTCCACCCCCTCCATTTTCCATGTGGTGACCCTTTCGGGAGAGACCGACCATCTCCTCAACAAAGAGACGAAATATTACTACCGCGTGAAGTCGATCGACTCGGCGTCGAATCTCACGACTTCAGAAGAAGCCACGTTTACCACCTCGGATGAGGGTGCAATCGTCGTCTCGAGCGGGGGCGGTGGAGGCTCCTCGGACACAAGTGCTCCGCTCATTACGAGCGTCAAAGTGGAGCGCGTTGGGCCGTTCGATGCGGACATCACGTTCGTTACGAACGAGGATGCGCGCGCCACCATACAGTACGGAGTATCGCCTGATAATTATACATACAACCCTAGCAACGTAGCATTTGAAACACAGCATAAGGTCAAGATCAAGAACCTCCAAATGGGCACCACCTACCACTTCCGCGTGAACGCGGTCGACAAGGGCGGGAACATCGCGCTTTCGCAGAACGAGACGTTCACCACCACCGTCCTTGCCGAAAATCTCGGCAATCTCAAGCTCCTTGAGACTGCGGACATCCAGGCGACCATTGAAAACCTCATCGAGTCGGCATTGCCGTCCCTCAATCCGCCCTACATCGATGCGCCGACGGTGAGCGAGGTCACCGAAAACAGCGCCATCATCAGCTGGAAGACGAACGTTCGTTCGTACGGCGCCGTCGCCTACGCCACTGCCGAAGAATACGAAAAAACGAAGGAGTATGCGACGACGGTGAGCGCAAGCGACAGCAAGACGGCGACCCACACGATCGAACTGCTCAACTTGAAGCCGAACACTACCTACCACTACGCCATCACCTCGTACGTGTTCAAGGGGGCAGAGGGCACGACCGCCGACCTCACCTTCAATACCAAGGCAGCCTCCGTGGAGCCGAACATCGTCGACCGCAAGAAAGATTCCTTCACGGTCGTCTGGAACACCGACCAGAACACCACCTCGGTGGTCGAATATCGCCGCGCTGGTACGCAGACCTACAGCAAGAAAGCCGACGATTCGCTCACTACCTACCACAGCGTGGTCGTCGACAAGCTGATCCCCGGAAGCTCCTACGAAGTGCGTGTCTACGGCTACAATGCCGCGGGGAACCTCGTCGAGGCGAAGACCACCATCACGGCGGCGACGAGCAGGGACGTGACGGCGCCGAAGATCGAGAGCTTCAAGGTGGACAGTGCGCTCGTCCCTGGCCGCAATGACCGCACCCAAACGCTCATCACGTGGAACACCGACGAACCGGCGACCTCGATTGTCCGCTACGAGGAAGGATCGGGTTCGCCTACCAAGGCGCTTGCTAACAAGCAGGAAGACCTCACGTTTACCGACAAGCACGTGGTCATCCTCACCAACCTGAAGCCTGGCACGGTCTACCGCTTCCAGATCGAATCAGCTGACGACAGTAACAACGTTACTGTGCTCCCAGTTCGCACGATCGTGACGCCGCGCCAGGGCGAATCCATCGTCGACGTCATCTTCAAGAACTTCTCGGATACCTTTGAGTTTTTGAGGTAATCCATCTCTATGTCTCTTACTCCACAAAACAATAACGTTCTTAAAAAAGTGTTTACCACAACAACGAAGCAGTTGAAAAAGTCACGGCTATCTTCTGCACGTACTCCACTGAATTTTCATACTTCGTTTGGGAAAAAAATTTCGTTCGTTTTGAGTTTCGTTATTTTGCTTTCACAAATTTTCGTTCCTGTTGCGGAAGCGGCAAGCTTCAGTACAGTGTGGACATCGCAGGGGGACTTTGAAAGCAATACTGCAGGTGGTATTTCTACTACTACCGTTCAGACTCGGGTTGACACCTCTTCGACTCCCGGTACCTTCAAAATGGGACCTGGATCGGTGCAAACCTATACCACAAACTTCAATTTTGATGATCCAGTGGCACATTGGACCTTTGATAGCGCCGACACGAATTTTGGGGGGAATACTACAAACGATAGTTCGGGTAATGGTTATACCGGGACGTTGGGAGGAATGACATCGGCTAATTCTGTTGCAGGACAAATAGGCGAGGCATTAAATTTCAGCGATGGCAGCAATACGCGAGTAACCGCAAGCGCTAACCTACTGGATGCGCAGCAAAACATAACTATTTCTGTATGGATAAAGCCATCGGGTAGCCAAATTTATGCCGGTATCGTAGGTAAGCTAGGTTCGTGCAACGAATCTACAGCTAAATATTTCTTAGAGAGAGGCGCTTCCGGCGGAATAACTTTTTACATGGGTGGTTCGGCAATTGCAACTGAAAGTCCGACGACTGGAATGTGGCAGCATTATGTCGTAACTAACAGCTCGAGCGGTTCTGCCATTTATAGAAATGGTTCTTCGGTTGCCACAGGCGCTGCGTTACCGGCACCAACTTCGTCTTCGGATAACTGGTCAATAGGGGACTGTGGTTCAGGTTCAAGCAATTTATTTAGTGGTGCGATTGACGATGTACGTATATACAATAGAGCACTGACAGCAGCGGAAGTCAGTGCTCTTTATGGGAATAATGGTGCGGTTAAAAATCTCGATGATGCTAACTCAACAGCGATTATAAGCGGTGGATCTCTGACGATGAACACCGTGGATACAATTACCAATCTTACTTCTCATATTTCAGGCTTTGGGTGGACGGATCCGATCTACAGCCTTTCCTATGTCTCATCGAACAATTCGCTCTATTTTTCGAGCTATAACATTAGTACTCCAAGATTAGGAAAACTGAACCTAACTAATTTGACAGGAACCAATCTAAGCTCGAAGATATCGGCCGTGGACGCCTACAATTTTTCCAGCATACAGCGAAAGATGGTTGCTGATTCAGCTAATGGCATTCTCTATCTTTCAGCTGGTACCTATAATAATCCAAAATATTATAAATATGCGACAGCAAACGACTCGGGAGCCGGGGTAGCGACCCAAATTAGCACCTCTCTTTTCACTGCGCCGAATGGAGCGTGTGGTTCCGACGGTGGCCAGTGGTGTCCCTCATGGATTGACTGGGATTCCACGGGGAGCCGAGTGGTGATGAACGGGATATCTGATGCAGCGAGGAAACTTACTGTTTATGACCCTTCGGCAAATAGCGGGGCGGGGAGTGTGACTACTCATTCTGTTTACTTTCCGGCTGATACTGGTGAGGGCGATACCTATTCCGTCTTTTACAGCAGTCATGATAATACCGCCTACTTCCTCCCGCTCAACGCCTATAACGTTAAGAAATTGAATCTCACTAATAATACTGCCTCGTTCACCTCGTGGTTTACCACGATTGGGTACAATACTATGGATTCGGCGACCGAGGATGCGGCGGGTGGCGCCCTCTATTTTGGTCACGGGAGCTATGGTAATTCTGGCTACGAGAGTTATGCAGCTTTCGGAAAATACACCACAGGGAGCAATACGAGCCTAAATTTGACGTCGGGTTTCAGGACGAGTTTTGGTAGTACTGCCTTGGCTGACCAGGTGACGTATTCTAATGGATCTGTATATTTTGGCGTAGGAAAAAGTTCTTCCGGAAAAAAGTTTGGAAAATACAATACGACGAGCGGCGCCTACGCCGACCTTACTTCCGGTTTGCCGAGCGGTTATGCGACTACCACGTCCATGATAGCCGTTGGAACCGCCTTATATGCGGGTGATGCGAACGGGAAAATAATTAAAATTACCCCACCACCTTCGACGCAGGTTGCGGTTTCTAATACAGTTGCTACCCATGCCTCAGGTATCGCTTACGCCCAGATTGCCGCCACCTCGACAGGGACCGGCACGGTGACTTATGAGCTCTCGAACGACAATGGGACGAACTGGACGACGTTCACCCCCGGTTCGAGCGGCACCTATGGTACACAAGTTACTTTTCCTCAAACGGGTACGCAGCTCAAGTATCGCATTACCCTCACCGGCACTAAGGCCGTTGACGCGATTTCGATAAGTTATAACGGGTTCACCTCCGCTACGATTAGCAACCTCAAGAAGGATGCGGGCGGTGACGCGATATGGACCTCGATTGGCTGGACGAGCTCGCTTCCGGCAAATACTGTGGTGCGCTTCAGGACGAGAGGCGCGACGCAGGCGCAGGGTCTCGACGCGCTCTATAGTGCTTCATGGTCGGACTACTACACGGCGACAACGACGGGCGCTTCCGGCAAAGCAATCCAAGCAAACGGCGCCGGGGGAGCAATCAATCCTACCTATCGTTATATGGAAGTAGAAATGGAGTTGCAGTCAACGAACGGCCTTGCAACGCCTTCGATCAGTGATTTTGAGCTTCGCTACACCATCAACGGACTTCCTGACTTTGATGTGAATTATCCGACCAATGGCGCGGGTGGGGCGAGCGCTGTGCAAATCAGCGATTCCGCTGACCCTAACTGGGGAAAGGTAAAAATAGACTACTCGGTGCGCGATAGTGACAGCTCGTCCGGTTCGGCAACCCCAGGTTTCATCACGCCCTCCTTTGAATACAGACTTTCGGGGGCAGGCGCATGGCAAGCCGTTTCATCGTCGTATCTGAGCTCAGAAGCGGTTACCAATAAGGCAGTTTTGGAGGGTTCCTATACGCCCTATACCGCTTACTGGGACGCGCGCGGCCAGCTCGGCGCACAGTACGGGAGCGCCGCCCAGGTGCGGGTGACGGCGAACGATAACGAAGTGGTGAACAATATCGCCTATGCGACAAGTTCGGCGAGCGCCTTCGACACCAAGGCCCCCGTCGCTACATTTAAAATCAATGGCACCGATGGTACGGTCTCGCTCACCGCGACCGACGATTCCACTTTCCTCGATTACATCCTCTCGAATTCAAGCGATCTTTCGAGCCCAACGAGTGGGAGCGGCACCTCGACTACCTTCGGCATCACATCGGCCTGGACCTTCTCGCCGGCGACGAGCTCCGTCTCGGTTTACTCGCGCCTCCGCGACCTCTTCGGCAATACCGCGTCTACCACGGCCGTCGGCCCCATCACCCCTGCGTCGCTCCAGCTTCGCGACGTCTCGAGCGTGAGCAACAGCCAGTACCGCGAATTCGTAACCTGGAGCGCTTACCCGTCGGACGCGCCCGGCACGGCGACGTTCAGCAAGTATGAGTTATATCGCTCCTCCGGCGGCGCCTATTCGCTCCTCACGTCGATCACCGACACTAACACCAACTACTATTTCGATACGAGCGTCGCATCGAGCACCACCTATTCCTACAAAGTGCGTTTCGTCGATACCGACCTCGATACCTCGCCATATTCCGCTGTCGTGACCGACCTTCCGGATGGCCAGGGTGGTACGGATCTGACGGCGCCGACCATTACGGACGTTACGATTTCAGAAATTAAAAGCACCTCTGCTAAGGTGACCTGGACCACCGATGAGCTCTCTAATTCGTGGATTGAATACGGCACTACCGTTTCCTATGGGAGCCACGCCACGAATACGGCGTATACGCTCTCGCATACGGTCTATCTCACCGGCCTTACGCCGAATACTACCTACAAGCTGCGCGCTAATTCATACGATATTTCCTCAAACCTCGGCCGGAGCGACAATGGCGGCGCGGGTCACAGCTTTACGACAGTAGGAGGACCTACCATCTCGACCGTCACGGTGAGCGAGATCAGCGACACGACCGCCACTATCTTCTGGAACACCGATCGGGCAGCGAATGGCTATGTCGACTGGAGTACGAGCTCGAACCTGGCGAGCTACACGCAAACAGGGAGCGCCACGGTCGCCACCGGCACGCCACCCATTCAGCATCGCGTATCACTTTCTGGTCTCACCGCCAACACCCGATACTATTTCCAAGTGCGCTCGACCGATACCGACAACAATTCAACAACTGACACCAACCTGGGTGCCTACTACAGCTTCGTCACGACGCTCGACAACAAACCACCCGTCATTTCGAATGTGCAGGTGCCGGTCAAATCGTCAGACTCAGCGGTCATCACCTGGCAGACCGACGAACTTTCGACCTCGCAGGTCGAATACGGTACCGCAGCAGGCGCCTACTCGAGGACGACCACGCTTGTCTCCACCCCCTCCATTTTCCATGTGGTGACCCTTTCGGGAGAGACCGACCATCTCCTCAACAAAGAGACGAAATATTACTACCGCGTGAAGTCGATCGACTCGGCGTCGAATCTCACGACTTCAGAAGAAGCCACGTTTACCACCTCGGATGAGGGTGCAATCGTCGTCTCGAGCGGGGGCGGTGGAGGCTCCTCGGACACAAGTGCTCCGCTCATTACGAGCGTCAAAGTGGAGCGCGTTGGGCCGTTCGATGCGGACATCACGTTCGTTACGAACGAGGATGCGCGCGCCACCATACAGTACGGAGTATCGCCTGATAATTATACATACAACCCTAGCAACGTAGCATTTGAAACACAGCATAAGGTCAAGATCAAGAACCTCCAAATGGGCACCACCTACCACTTCCGCGTGAACGCGGTCGACAAGGGCGGGAACATCGCGCTTTCGCAGAACGAGACGTTCACCACCACCGTCCTTGCCGAAAATCTCGGCAATCTCAAGCTCCTTGAGACTGCGGACATCCAGGCGACCATTGAAAACCTCATCGAGTCGGCATTGCCGTCCCTCAATCCGCCCTACATCGATGCGCCGACGGTGAGCGAGGTCACCGAAAACAGCGCCATCATCAGCTGGAAGACGAACGTTCGTTCGTACGGCGCCGTCGCCTACGCCACTGCCGAAGAATACGAAAAAACGAAGGAGTATGCGACGACGGTGAGCGCAAGCGACAGCAAGACGGCGACCCACACGATCGAACTGCTCAACTTGAAGCCGAACACTACCTACCACTACGCCATCACCTCGTACGTGTTCAAGGGGGCAGAGGGCACGACCGCCGACCTCACCTTCAATACCAAGGCAGCCTCCGTGGAGCCGAACATCGTCGACCGCAAGAAAGATTCCTTCACGGTCGTCTGGAACACCGACCAGAACACCACCTCGGTGGTCGAATATCGCCGCGCTGGTACGCAGACCTACAGCAAGAAAGCCGACGATTCGCTCACTACCTACCACAGCGTGGTCGTCGACAAGCTGATCCCCGGAAGCTCCTACGAAGTGCGTGTCTACGGCTACAATGCCGCGGGGAACCTCGTCGAGGCGAAGACCACCATCACGGCGGCGACGAGCAGGGACGTGACGGCGCCGAAGATCGAGAGCTTCAAGGTGGACAGTGCGCTCGTCCCTGGCCGCAATGACCGCACCCAAACGCTCATCACGTGGAACACCGACGAACCGGCGACCTCGATTGTCCGCTACGAGGAAGGATCGGGTTCGCCTACCAAGGCGCTTGCTAACAAGCAGGAAGACCTCACGTTTACCGACAAGCACGTGGTCATCCTCACCAACCTGAAGCCTGGCACGGTCTACCGCTTCCAGATCGAATCAGCTGACGACAGTAACAACGTTACTGTGCTCCCAGTTCGCACGATCGTGACGCCGCGCCAGGGCGAATCCATCGTCGACGTCATCTTCAAGAACTTCTCGGATACCTTTGAGTTTTTGAGGTAGCATCCCCCGAAAAACCCCCTCTATATAGGGGGTTTTCTCTGTGGCTGTATGGTAGAGTTACTGTATTCACATTCCCATGACCGAGATACGGAAGGACCAGATAAGGATACTCTTTGTCGACGATGACGAGATGATGCGCATCTTCTTCCGCGATATTTTTTGGATACACGGGCGGGGCGAATACCAGATTGAAATCGCCTCGAGCCATGCGGAAGCGAGCCAAATTCTCGAAGATCCAGCGCGGAAACCCCATATCATTTTCCTCGATATGATGGTTCCCGACGGCAAGAAAATGAGCCCTGCCTCGGAGCTCTTGGATGAGAGCGTGGCGTTCATTAAAAAGCTTAAAGCGGATCCGCGATTTTCTAAAACGACCCTCGTGGTCTTTTCGGGACATAAGGATCCGGCATTTCAGAAAAAAGTCCTCGGCCTCGGTGTCAATGGGTACCTCGTGAAGGGAGAGTTCATGCCTAAGGAGATTATCGACTTTGTGGATAAATTACCCATATGAGATCTCCGTCAAAAGCACCCGAGATCATTATCAAATGCGAAGGGGTAAATATGTGGTACGACTACGGGAAGCCCACTGAGGTGCAGGCGCTCAAAGACGTTAACGTCGAGATCAAGCGCGGTGAATACGTCGCCTTTTTCGGTCCTTCCGGGTGCGGGAAGACCACTATGCTCTACGCGATGGCGGGTATCGACCGCTATCAGCAAGGGAAGATTTTGATCAATGGCCGCGATCTTACGAATCTTTCGAACCGCGAACTCGCCATCTTTCGCCAGACGGGCATCGGCATCGTGTTCCAGCAGTTCAACCTGGTGCCGTCGCTCACTGTGCTTCAGAACGTGGCGCTCCCTATGTCGTTCATCGGGATTTCGTCTGAAAAGTCAGTCGTCGAAGCCCAGAAGCTTTTGGACCGCCTCAATATCGGCAACTTTCGCGACCGCTATCCCTTCGAGCTTTCAGGGGGACAGCAGCAACGCGTGGGCATTGCCCGGGCGCTTGCTAACAATCCCCCGATTATCATTGCCGACGAGCCGCTCGGCAACCTGGATTCGGCGAACGCGAAAAACGTGCTCGAATTCCTGAAAGAGCTCAATGAAAAAGACGGACGCACCATCATCATGGTGACCCATGAAGCCTGGAGCCTCAAGGACGCAAAGACCATCCACTACATGAAGGACGGAATTATCACCGGCACGGATCTGCAGACGCCGAAAACAGTGGCAGAGGCGCTTGCCGAGCGTTTATACAAGGAGCTTCAGCCCGACAAAAAGGGGGCGCCTACCGAGGAAGCGATCTCGGCGCGGGCGCTTTCGAACTTCCTCATGCGTGGTTACTCGATCGAAGAGGTGCGTCGCTTTGAATATTTCTTGAACGAGCGCTTTACTGGGAAAATCAGTAAGGGCGACTTTGCGCAAGCTATTGACCGGCCGTACCAGGAAGGGGGGGTGGGTCTCTGGAGAGGGAAGGCAAAACGCATCTCCGCCTATGTGGAAGATGCCATCGATAAACGCAAGGATATGGACGCTATCACTAAGATTATCGAAGATCATCCCGAGCTCCCTATCATGGAGGAAGTGCGCCGTATTCGCGAATGGCTCCTTGCTGATTACAAGGCTAAGCTTTCAGACGCCCAACTGGCGGCGCTCGAGCAGGCGATATCCGATCGCGTGCGCAATTTCATCTCCGCGGAGCGTTTCAGGGAAGTGCTCGATCTCTCGAAGAAGCAATTTGGCGTCGGGTTGTCATTTCGCGCTTCGCACAAGCTTACCGAGAAACTCGAGGCAATTTTTGGAAGTAATAAAATGAACTATGCCTCCTAATCGCGGCCTCCAATTTACCGAACTGTTCAAGCTTTCTCTGCGGACCTTTCGGGTGAAACCTGTCAGAGCGCTCCTTACGATTGTCGGTATGTCAGTAGGAATCGGCGTGGTCATCTTCTTGGTCTCGCTCGGCTATGGTCTGCAATATATCCTCATTGGAGAGCTCGTGACCACCGAAGATTCGCTGATCACTATGGAAGTTTCCTACCCATCGGAGGTGGACAAGGTGATTACCGCGGAGATAGCCGATTCTATCCGGCAGAGCCCTGAAACAGCAGAAGTACTTCCGGTGTACGAGTTTCCGGGAGAACTCGGGGAAGCAGATGCCACTGGGCTTCTGGTCGATACGCGCGTGGTGACGAACGATTACTTTAGGCTCTCCGGTGTGACGGTTGATGTTGGGGAAAAGACGCTTATTGCTCGCGATGGGAGCGGTGGGGTGATTGTCTCGAGCCAAACGCTTAAGGCTATGGACTTGGCCATTGACGAAACTGTACTTGGGAAGCCACTTCTCCTCAAGGTGTTTTATCAGGATCCGAGTACGCTGCTCGCTGAAGAGGTAGTGGCCTTAGCGCCGCTCCCTATCATTGGGATCATTGTCGATGAGACGCTCGCGCCGCTCGCTATTGTGGCCCCCGCTTCTCTTTCAAAGCCGCCAACCTATGCGAGAAAGGCGCTCGTGAAGGCGCTCGACATTGATACGGTGGAGCAGCTCCGGGATGCGCTTATCAGCCAAGGATTTCTCGTTTCAGCGAGGATCGACCTCGTCAATCAGGCGCGAAAAATAATGAACACGATTACCATCGTCCTCGGCGTTTTCGGTGTCACTGCCCTTATCGTGTCGGCCATCGGAATGTTTAATACTATGATCGTGGGCTTTTTGGAGCGTATTTACGAGGTGGGCATTTTGAAATCGATCGGCGCGACTGACACTGACGTGCGCAATCTCTTTCTCATGGAGTCATCGATGATGGGAATTTTCGGCGGCGTCGGAGGCGTCGCGTTCGGTATGGTCGCGGGTAAATTTTTTAATGTCGCACTTTCGACCATTGCGGTGCAGCTTGGCGGGAAGGCGTTCACCCTCTTCATTACGCCGTGGTGGTTCGTATTTCTCGTACTTGGCCTCTCGATAGTGATCGGATTAGGTTCCGGCTTTTGGCCCGCGCGGCGGGCGGCCAGCTTGTCGCCGAAAGAAGCTTTTATAAGGAAATAATTGCCCAAGGGCTGCCCTTGGATGCTATCGGGGCGCCGAGAATCGAACTCGGCCCTTCTGGTCCCAAACCAGATATACTACCGATATACTACGCCCCGTGGCCTCTAATCTACCACGTATACGCTCTTTCTTCTAAAAAACCGCTCATGAGGAGCGGTTTTTTAGATAAAGGAAAGCAATTTACATCATCATCTCTTCTCGCTTCATGCCGGCCCAGAGCGCCCAAGCACCGACGACGAGATGCAAGACCGTGTCAGCTGGATTCTCGAGGTTCGCACCGAGGAGCATAGGATTCACGAAGCCATAGAGCGCTACAAGGACCGCGACGACGCCGACTACGAGGACAAGCGGCTTTTGCGAGCGAGCGCCGAGCGCGAAGGAGGCGCCAAGCGCCACGATGCCGAGCACGAGGTGCGCCCAATTCTCCGCGTTGTCGAACCACCAGAAATCGCCGAAGATGCTGTCGCTCGCCGTGGGGCCGATAACGCCCGTAAACCCAAGAATGCCGACGAGGACCAATACCGCACCGCCGATCTGAAGAAATTGTTTAGGATTCATTGGTGTAAAAATTTAACTCTAATCGACCTTTTACTAGTAAGTATAGGTCGCACAAGGACATATGGGCTGTTGATAGCCTTTACTTTATAAGGACTTTGAGGAGACGGTCGGAGAACGCTTTTCGCTTGTTTTCGAAGGCAAGGACGCTCGCTAGAGGGGATTGTTCCATAAAGGTGGCGAGCGGATACCCTTCCTGTTTTTCAAAATTACGGGCGATATAAGGGAGGGTCAGCGCCATCAGCTCTCGGCCTCCCGTAGTTTCGGCTTCTGAGACGGTCGTCAGCATGCCGAGAAGCTTCCCGGAGAGAAGAGAAACTGCCGCGCCGCCCGAAGCGCCTTTTTGGGAAACGATATTGCCGTTCGTCGAAAAGAGATCGATCTGTGCGGGGTCGGTGAAGTAGTAGAGCTTCCAGATATCGCCGACGCTCGATGTGAGCCAGAGGTTCGTCGCCACGGAGAGGCCGCCAAGGAATCCGGCCGGATAGGCGGCGAGGACCATCGGTGTCCCTTCGAACACCACGTCGCTCCATTCAGGGGCAACGAACGGGAGATCGGGAAGGGGAACGCCGGGAGTCACCATTCCGGTAATAGCAAGAAAGGCATAATCGTGCTCGCCGGTCGAGGTAGGGTTTTCCTCGGTGATCTTCGCGGCGTTTTCGTTGAGCCATATTTCAGGAAAGTAGGCGACGCCGAGCGTATAGGTAGGTGAGGCGGGGCTTCCGGTCCGCGCCACACAGGAAAGATGTTTAGTGAGGAGGACGTACTGAGCAACATGGGCGTTCGTGAGTACAAGTCCGCCTTTCGAGACGATGACGCCGCTCGCGGAGAGAGGGTTCAGCGCGTCAGAGGGGGAGGTACAGTAGATATTTACCACCGCCTTCCGAACTTCTTCATTGACGGCGGCTTCCGAGAGAATGTCGCCGGCGACGATGCGCGAGAGAAGTGCCTGCTTCATGGCAAGAACCGGATCTACTTTCGCTTTCGCCGCTTCGGTGGTAGTCACTTTCGGTTTCGGCTTCTCGGCGGTGGTTTGGATTTTTTTAGTGCTCGTTGCTTGCGTGGTGGTTGCAGCGAGAGGAGAAGGCAGGACATCGATGCTTGCAAGCGGCGATTCGTGCTTCGGTGCCGCGAGGACGGCAATGACGAACGCTCCCGCGATGCCAAGGAGCATCGGCAGGAGAATATTTCTCAGAATCGTGAACGCGATGGAGAACATAGGCGTAGCCATGATACCATACCGACATTGCGGGCGTGGTTTAGTGGTAGAATGGCTGCCTTCCAAGCAGCAGATGGGGGTTCGATTCCCCCCGCCCGCACCAAATCAAAAAACCACCCTTATGGTGGTTTTTTGATTTGAGTAATACTCGGATTACTTCACTGCGTCCTTGAGGGCCTTTGCGGCGCGGAACTTTGGGACGTTCATCGCTTTCACCTGCACCGATTCGCCGGTGCGAGGGTTGCGGGCGGTGCGGGCTGCACGCTTTTTTACTGAGAAAATACCGAGGCCGGCGATCGAAACCTCATTGCCTGACTTCAAGGTGCCAACGATGCAGTCGATGATGGTGTCCACCACCTGCTCTGCCTGGACCTTGGTGCCGCCGAGCTTCTCGTGCACCTTCTCTACGATTCCTGCTTTGTTCATGTTTGAAAAAATCCTTTGTTTACGACCTTTTAATTGGGTTCAAGACTAAAAGTCATTATATAGCAAGGGTTTTTTTAGGCAACACGCTTAAGAGAGGGTCGGGGAAAAGCTGTGAACACAAAAATATCCTTTATAAATAAGGATATTTACCTCGCGTACTCGATGACGCGGGTTTCTCGGATGACGTTCACTTTGATTTCGCCTGGGTATTTGAGCTCTCGCTCGACGCGGAGCGCGATGTCCCGAGCGAGGTTCTTGGCCTCGAAATCACTTACCTTATCGGGAGTGACGAAGATGCGGATCTCGCGTCCTGCCTGGAGCGCATAGGATTTCTCGATGCCGGGGAAGGAGTTCGCGATCGCTTCGAGTTCGCCAAGACGCTTCAGGTAATTCTCGACGCTGTCGCGACGCGCGCCCGGGCGGCCGCCCGAGAGCGCGTCGGCGGTCTGGACGATGACCGACTCAAGTGTTTCGTACGGGTACTCCTCATGATGCGACTGCATCGCCTGGATGACGCGCGGGTCGATGTTGAACTTCTGCAGGATTTTCCGGCCGATCTCGACATGGGTACCTTGTACTTCATGGTCGACGGCCTTCCCGATGTCGTGGTAGAGCGCGCCTGCTTTCGCGACCACGACGTCGGCGCCAAGCTCCTCGGCGAGCATGGCGGAAATATGGGCCATCTCGAGCGAATGCTGGAGAACGTTTTGTCCGTAGCTTGTCCTGAAGTGAAGACGGCCGAGGATGGAGACGAGCTTCGGATCGTAGCCGAAGAGCCCGCACTCGTACATGGCGGCCTCGCCTTTTTCTTTGATGATCTTCCCGATTTCCTGACGGGCCTTTTCGACCATCTCTTCGATCTTGGCCGGCTGGATGCGGCCGTCGGCGATCAGATGCTCGAGGGCGACCCGCGCGATCTGGCGGCGGACCGAATCGAACGATGAGATGACGATGGAGCCCGGCGTATCGTCGACAATGAGCTCGACGCCCGCAGCGCGCTCGAAGGCGCGGATATTCCGGCCTTCTTTTCCGATAATCTTGCCCTTAATGTCTTCGGACGGTATCTGCACCGAGGTCACCATGTGCTCGGCGGCAGTAGAGGAGGCGAGCCGCTGGATGACGGTCGAGAGAATGTCTTTCGCCTTCCGATCGAGCCGTTCCTGGTTCGCGAGTTCGAGCTTCTGCGTCCGGATCATAAGGTCTTCCTCGTAGCGTTTCTCGAGGTTCCTGAAGAGCTCCTGCTTCGCCTCTTCGGCGGTGAGCTCGGCGGTCTTTTCGAGCGCGAGCGCTCGGTCGGCTTCGAGCTTGTCGGCCCGCTCGCGGATCTTCTTGATCTCCTCGACTTTCTGTTTCAGGCTCTCAACTTCCTTGTCGATGTCGAGCTGGCGCTTGTCGAGGAGCTCCTCTTTCTTGATGAGGCGCTCCTCGGTGCGTTTCAGCTCCGCTTCCTTCTTTTTCTCTTCCTCTTTAACTTCTTCGAGACGGGCGAGCGCGTTCTTCTCAGCTTCGACGGTGATCTTCTGGGCTTCACCCTTCGCGGCGATCATCATCTGCTTGATCTCGAGCTCCATGGAGCCACGCTTCCCGAGCGAGATGATGAGCCGGAGGAACCAGCCAAGCAGCATGCCCACCGCACCGGCGCTCCCGGCTATCAGCAACACTATTTTTAAGCTCATAAGTAGCGAAACGGATTTCGCCTAAGAAGAAACTTTTTTATTCAGTTTTCGGTACGTCACGTAAACTTATTGGGGTTCGGGGATATACCATTCGTGTCATCCAGTTCTTCGTTAGGGCTAAAAATCCAAAAATATTGATTAAAGTAAGTACAATCCCATACTAGCAGGCCGCCTGCGCTATTGTCTAGAAAACACAAAAACCGCCCTCGAGGGCGGTTTTTGTTCTGGTTATTTCGCCGTGTTTCGCTGTTTTACGATTTCGTCGACAATGCCGTATTTGAGTGCTTCGTCGGCGTCCATGTAGTAGTCTCGGTCGCCGTCCTTCTCGATCTGAGCGAAGGGCTTCCCTGTGTTTTTTGAGAGGATCTTGTAGAGCTTCTCCTTCAATTTCAAAATATGCTTTGCAGTTATTTCGATATCGGAGGCCTGTCCCTCGATGCCGGTGAGCGGCTGATGAATCATCACTTCGGAGTTGGGGAGCGCGAAACGCTTTCCTTTGGTGCCGGCGGAGAGGATAACCGCGCCCATTGATGCCGCCATGCCGACGCAGTAGGTGGCGATGTCCGGCTTCACGAAATTCATGGTGTCGATGATGGCAAGACCGGCCGAAATCTGGCCACCCGGCGAATTGACGTAGAGCTTGATGTCTTTCTTTGGGTCCTCGTTCTCGAGGAAGACGAGCTGGGCGATGATGATGTTCGCCACGTGGTCGTCGATCGGGCCGCCGAGGAAGACGATGCGGTCCCGAAGGAGCCGCGAGTAGATGTCGTAGGCGCGCTCGCCGAACTGGGACTTTTCAATAACGGTTGGGATAAGCATTATGGTAGGAATTAGATGATAGGAATTAGGGTATAGTAAATTTTTAAAAGTATCAAGGACCGTAGTATATACTCTCTCAATGCGCTTGCACCGATTTTTCATCGATACCACGCTTCATGGCGATACCATCCGGCTCTCCAGCCAAGCACTCCTCCATCAGTGGCAGCACGTTCTTAAATTGAAGACGGGCGAGCACGTGATTCTTTTTGATGGTACTGGTACAGAATGCCTCTCGACGCTCACCGAGCTGCGTGAGGATGAAGCAGTTCTTAGCGTCGAGCGTAGGTCGGCGGGCGTGCTTCCCCGAAGAGAGCTTTGGCTTTTCGTCGGGTTGCCGAAGAAAGACAAACTTGAGTGGATTGCGGAAAAGGCGACTGAAGTGGGGGTATCGCATATCGTGCCCGTTCTTGCCGACCGCAGCGAAAAGAAGGGAATGAATGAAGCCCGCCTTCGGAAGATCGTCGTCGAGGCCGCTGAACAGTCGGGGCGAGCGACACTCATGTCGTTGCATGGAGCATTCAGCCTCAAAGAGGCGATCCGCGAACATCCGCACCTTTCGTTTATCGCTTGCGTTCCCGGGGGCGGCGAACTTAGCGTAGTCCCGGCCGACAAAAAGATCGCTGCGCTGATCGGCCCTGAGGGCGGGTGGAGCGAGCGCGAGCTTGCATTTTTCGCGGAGAACAACATCCCGACTGTTTCATTGGGCGATACCACGCTTCGAACGGAAACGGCGGCTATCGCCGCCGCAGTCCGCCTCCTTTCCTGATCACTTTTTCACGCCTCGAAAAAAGATAATATCTTGGTGCTTAGTGAACCGTCTTGCTCGAGAAATTTTCCCAGTTTTGGAGCATGCGGATAAGTCGGATACGATGCGCTGGGTCATTTAGATTTCCAAGATCCACAAGTTCCTGAAGGGCTGTTTCCACGTCGCCACCAGCGCGCTTCAGGGCCTCGATAATAAGCGGATCTTCCTGTCCGCGTTCCGGACGTGCCGCGATGTTCTTTTCCACCTCGTTTTGTAGTTCGCCTTCCATGACGTTGTAGTTATGAATATAGGCTCATCTTACGTCTGCTGCTCCAGGAACTCAAGGACTTTCTCGTTTTGGATGACCGAGGCGACGTAGTCGCGCACCCGCTCCTCCTTCGCGTCTTTGTAGTGTTCGAGCACGTGCTTCACCTCTTTTTCCAGTTCTTCCTCGGTGGGTTTGATGTTTTCTATCTCTGCGATCTTGAGGAGTATAAGCTCGATCTTCGCCCGTTTCTCCGCTTCTCCTTTCCAGCCCCCACGGATGTCATCCTCCGTTTTGCCGACATTCTTCAGGTAGTCGTCGAACTTGAGCCCTACGCGCTCGAGGTCGCCCCTGAGCCTGCTCAGCATTTTTTCGCTCTCGGCGTTCACGAGAAGCTCGGGTATGTCCGCTTTCGTTTCCGCAGCGAGGCGCTCGAGTATATCGAGGCGCTTCTTTTCCTTTGCTCGGAACTTCTTTTCCTCTCCCAAGTTTTCCTTGAGCTTCTTCCTGAGATCGTCGAGCCCTTGGAAATCGCCGAGGCTTTTCGCGAACTCGTTGGTGAGCTCAGGAAGTACCGGGTCGCCCTTCTCATCCTTGAGGGGAGCACGCTGCTTCCTTATTTCAGTGAGCGTCGTTTCGACATCGGCGTCGGTGACTTCTATCGCCGATGCTCCCGCCATCACCTCGGCCGCTATCCGCTTATAGTTAGGGAGCGTGAGTTCCGGCAGTATCGTGCTCGTTATCTTGAAGCCGAGCGCCGAGCCTTTGCCGATTTTCGTGATGGCGATCTCCGGAGCGCCGATGACATCGAGCTTTTCGCCGGTGACGATCGAGGGATAGAGTTCGCCGAGGGCGAGTTCGGCCATCTCTTCAAGAACAGTCATTTCGCCCACCTTGCTGATGAGCACGTGCTCCGGAGCGAGCCCTTTGCGGAACCCGTCGATATCGACGCGCGCGCCGATGTTTTTAACCGCCCGCTCCCGGTATTTGCCGAAATCCTCTGCGGAGAGCTCTCCTTCGATTTCTATCCTGCTTTTGTCGAGTTTTTTTACGCTATGCATACGGGCAAGCTTACCGCGAGCGGTCTCGCTCTGTCAAAAGAAAAAGCGCTTGCGGGCGCTTTTTCTTCATGAAGGGAAGCAGTTACTGCAATTCTTTCTCGATGTCGGAGAGTTCCGCCGAGAGATCGGCGTCGGCGCTTGCGGCCGCCATTGACTCGAGGTCATTGAGCTCGGCTTCGTCGCTTGCCTGGTAGCCGCCAGGGAGTCCCGGCTGATCGCTCGAGCTATAGAAGAAATAGTAGGCTCCGATCGCGAGGAGCGCGATGATGATAATGATGCCGATAAGTGGCCCTTTCTTTTGTTCTTGTTGGTCCATAGTGTAGTGCTATGCGAATAAAGCGCTATTGCGCAGGAGTAGTGGTTGCCTTTGTTCCGCCCGCCCGTTTCAGCGACGCGATGACGTCGACGACGGCCGCGTGCGCCCCGCGGATTGCCTTCGTGGCGTCCGCGATGAGCGTCCTTGCTTCGGCGAGCCGCTCTCTCGGTTTGTCGGAAGCTGCGATTTCCGCGAGCTTTGCCGTTGCCGAGGTGATTTTCGTCTTTGCGTCGGCGATCTCCTGCTTCGCTGTCTCGATGAGCGTTTTGCTTTCAGCGACATTCACCCCCTTCGCTTCAAACTTCGTCGTAAGTGTGGTGGCGCGCTCGAGCATGCGTTCGACGCGCGTCACGGCGTCGCTCATTTTCTCGATCATCTTCGTCGTATGATTCTTGACGCGCTCAGCTTGACGTTCCATGAGCGCCGCGCGCACTTCGGTACGCGGCTTCGATGTCGTCGCTCTCGTCGGGGTCTGCGCGAAGGCGGTGCTCACGGCCGCGAACGAAAGAGCGGCGATGAGCAAGGTTTGCACTATTTTCCTCATATCGTTTAAAAATTAGCTAATAGCTCTCATAGAGTATAGCAAAACCAAAACCTCCTCTTTCGAGAGGGGGTTTGCGTTCTTATTTTCTTACCTTTTATTTATTGAATTTCTCCTTGTAGGAGCGAACGGCCTGTTCGGCGACCTCGGCGGCTTTCCCTGCGCCTTCCCATCCCTCGATAGTGACCACCTTTTTCTGAAGCTCCTTATAGGTTTTGAAGAAGTGGGCGATCTCCTCGAGAAGGTGCGGCTCTAGATCCGTGATGTCTTTTGTGTTCGTGAAGCGCGGGTCTTTCTCGGGAACGGCGAGCACCTTGGCATCGCTCTCTCCCGAGTCGTTCGTGAAGAGTACGCCGATGGGGCGCACCTTGATGAGGCAGCCGGGAACAAGTTCCTCTTGGCCGAGTACTAGCACGTCGAGGGGATCGCCGTCATCCCATAGCGTGCGCGGTACGAAGCCGTAGTTTGCCGGGTAGTGCATCGGGGAGTAGAGGACGCGGTCGACCTTGATGAGGCCGGTGTCTTTGTCGAGCTCGTATTTGACCCTCGACTCCTTAGGAATCTCGATAATGACGTTGAGGAGCGTCGGCGCTCCAGTTTCGATATCGTGCCAATAATTCATGAATATGATTATTCGTTAGTAGTGCCTTCGACCGCCTCGCCGTCGCTCTCGGCGATATTCTCGCCCGAGGATGACGTGATGTCGATCTTGTAGCCGGTGAGCTTTGCCGCGAGTCGGACGTTCTGTCCACCCTTGCCGATGGCGAGCGACTGCTGGTCTTCAGCTACGGTGATTTTCGCATGGCGCGTCTCGGCGTCGATCTCGATCTTCTGCACCTTGGCAGGAGAGAGCGCGCCCGAGACGAACTTCTTGGCATCCTCCGACCATTCGATGATGTCGATCTTTTCGCCGCCGAGCTCGTTCATGACAGTCGAGACGCGGACACCGCGCTGGCCGACGCACGACCCGACCGGGTCGACGTGAGTATCTTTAGAGGCGACCGCGATCTTCGAGCGGGAACCCGGCTCGCGGGCGATCGCCTTGATCTCTACGACGCCTGCAGCGATCTCCGGGGCTTCTTGCTTGAAGAGCTCCTCGATGAATTTCGGGTGGGTACGAGAGAGGCGAATGTTGATGCCGCGGGGCGTTTCCTCGACGGAGTAGAGGTATGCCTTGAGGCGCTCGCCCTGGCGATAGCGCTCAGTCGGAATCTGTTCGTCGAAAGCAAGGATGCCGGTGGTGCGGCCGAGATCGAGGAATACATTGCCGCGTTCCATACGCTGGACCACGCCGGAAACGACTTCGCCCTGCTTGCCGCCGAATTCGTCGATGACCGAGGCACGCTCCGCTTCGCGGATACGCTGGATGATGACCTGCTTTGCCGTCTGAGCGGCAATGCGGCCATAATCGTCCTTCGATTCAAGTGGAAAGACGACTTCTTCTTCGAGCTTTACGTCTTTCTTTATTTTCTTCGCGTCGCTGATTAGGATATGTTGTTCCGGATTGAACCAGGCGCGCTCGTCGACCGGCTCGCCCTCTACGGGCTCCGGTGCTTCCATCTCCTCTTCGCCCGGTTCGCCCATGCGCACCAGGGACTCATCGACGACCTTCTTCACTTGGAAGAACTCGGTTTTCCCCGAGTTGATATCGAATGTGGCGCGGATGAGCTGGCCTTTCTTTCCGTAATCTTTCTTGTAGGCGGCGGCGAGAGCCTGCTCGATGGCATCGATAATCTTCTCTTTTGGTATCCGGCGCTCCTCTTCGAGCTGGTCGAGCGCGGACTTCATCACTTTAAGGTCAAACATGTTTATGTAATTTGGGAATAAAAAAACCCTCTCTTGCGGAGCGGGAATTACTTTTCAAAGCATACGCCTTTTCACTGGAAAGTCAACTGGTATACTTTTTTCAGACGTCACTTATAAGGAGATGCAGCATGGGCGGAGGCCATTTGAAGTCCACTACGTCGTTTATTAGAAGTCTTCGTCGTCGTCGGCAGATGGCAAGCGGTTTGACGAAACCTCTCAGCAGCAAAGAGACGGCTCGTGCTCAATCGGCGGCGCTTCAAGAACAAATAGATCGCGGAGAAGTACCGGTACAAAAGCTCGAAGACGGCCCGATGCCGAAACGGTATCGAAGTTAGAAAAGCCCGCCATTGTGGCGGGCTCTTTTTTATGGATGCGATATACTTTCAATAACAAATGCAGGTAAGCAGCGATCAGCTCAAAAAGTTCATTCAAGATTCTGGGCTCGTGACGACGACCGAGATCTCTCGCGCCGAAAAGAAGGCGAAGGAGCGCCACGTCGATCTCGGCGAGGTGCTTGTGGCCGAAGGCAAGATTTCCGAAGACGATCTGCGTCGCACTGAGGCGTACGTGCTCGGTATTCCGTTCGTAAGCCTTCGGAATCAGCGAATTGACTTCGCAGTGCTCTCGCTCATTCCCGAGCCGATCGCCCGAAACCATAATGTCGTCGCCTATCGAAAGCAGAAAGACGAGCTTGAGGTTGCCATGCTCGATACCGACGACCTCTCGGCCATCGATTTCGTAAAGAAGAAAGTGGGATTGAAGATCCTGCCGCGGCTCACTGACAGTGAATCTATCAAGAGCTCGCTCCTCCAATACAAGAAGACCCTGAAGGCGGAGTTCGATGACATCATTGAGAAAGAAACGCAGAGTTTGAAGCAGCTCTCGAACGCCGATGAGGCTTCCGAGAAAGATCTTGCGCGAATGGCCGAAGACCTTCCGATCGTGCGCATCGTCGATACGCTCCTCTCACATGCTGTCATTCAGGATGCATCCGACATCCATATCGAGCCCGCAGAGGGAGAAGTGCTGGTGCGCTATCGCATCGACGGCATGCTCCGCGACGCCATGCAGCTCCCGAAGGCGGCGGCGGCCGGCATCACGGCGCGCATCAAGGTTCTCGCGTCCCTGAAGCTCGACGAAAAGCGCCTCCCGCAAGACGGACGTTTCAAGATCGAAAAGGACGGCGATAAAGTTTCCTTCCGTGTCTCGACGCTCCCTACCTATTTCGGCGAGAAGACGGTGATGCGGCTCCTTCGCGAAACCGCCTCGGGCTTCACACTTGAGAGTTTGGGATTCCACGGCGAAGGCCTTGAGCGGCTTCACGACGCGATGAAGCAGACGACCGGCATGATCCTCGCGACCGGACCGACAGGTTCCGGTAAAACGACGACGCTCTACACTCTCCTCGACATCCTCAATACGCCCGACGTGAACATCTCAACGATCGAGGATCCGATCGAATATCAGATGAAGCGTGTCAATCAGACGCAGGTGAAACCGGAGATCGGCCTCACCTTCGCGAATGGTCTCCGCGCACTGGTGCGTCAGGATCCTGACATCATCATGGTCGGCGAAATTCGCGACCGCGAGACCGTTTCGCTCGCTATCAATGCGGCGCTTACCGGCCACCTCGTCCTCTCGACGCTCCATACGAACAGCGCCGCTGGTGCCATACCGCGTCTCATCGACATGGGGGCGGAGAGCTTTCTCCTCGTTTCGACGATAAATGTCATCGTAGCGCAGCGTCTTATCAGGCGCCTTGCGGCAAACAAGGAGAAGTACTTACTTTCTGCGGCGGAGCTCAAAGTACTTGGAGCTAAGGTCGATCTCGATAAAGTACTTCGGTTCCTCAAGGAAGAGAAGGTGGTGGGGGCAAAGGACGACTGGGAGACCATTTTGTTCTATCGTCCGAAGCAGGGAGAGAGCGACGAGGGCTATAGCGGCCGCATCGGCATCCATGAGGTGCTGAATATGTCGAGCGCCATCAAAGAGCTTGTAATGAAGGGGGCGACTTCCGACGAAATCGAGGCACAGGCGAAAAAAGAAGGCATGCTCACGATGCTCGAGGAAGGCATCTTCAAGGCAGTGCAAGGTATCACCAGCATCGAAGAAGTGCTTCGCGTCGCGACGCAGTAATTTTCATACGTCAGCATGCAACTCCACTTCAAGGCCAAAAACAGGGATGGGGGCGTGGTCGAGGGGACCCGCGAGTCTGCCGACAAATTCTCGCTTGCGGTCGAGCTCCGCGGCGAGGGAATCATGCCGTTCCTTGTTGAGACGGTCGAACAGAATCCCGTAGCGCGTTTTTTTACGCAACTGAACTCAATCGTGCAGGGGGTTTCGCTTCACGAGAAGATCGTGTTCGCGAGGAATCTCTCCGCGATGCTCGGCGCCGGCCTCGGCGCAGCCCGCGCGATTGAAATCCTCGAGAAACAAACGGACAACGAGACGCTGAAAGGCATTCTTCGCTCTGTCGGAGGAGAGATTGCGGCGGGGGGAAACCTCTCCAAAGGGCTCGCTAAGTTTCCGAGCGTTTTTCCTCCACTTTTCGTTGCGATGGTCCACGCCGGGGAAGAATCAGGATCGCTTCCGACGGCGCTCCGGGAAGTGGCGCTTCAGCTCGAGAAGCACTATGGGCTGGTGCGGAAGGTGCGCGGCGCGCTCATCTATCCGGGCATCATCATTTCGGCGATCGTCGCGATCGGCGCGCTCATGCTCATTTTTGTCGTGCCGACCCTTACGTCGACCTTCAAGGAGCTCGACGTTGACCTTCCTGTGACGACGCAGTTCATCATCTTCATGAGCGGCGTGCTCACTGAATATACGCTCGTCACGCTCCTCTCCCTCGTCGTCCTCATTGCATTGCTTATCGTTGCCGCCCGGACGCCCCGCGGCGGCCGAGCGTTCGACTTTCTCCTTCTCAAGGCACCACTCGTCGGCATGCTCGTCCGCGAAGTGAATGCCGCGCGCACCACGCGGACCCTCTCGTCGCTCCTTACCGCCGGCGTGAACGTCACTGAGTCGCTCTATATCACTAAAGACGTCCTTCAGAACTCTTACTATAAGGAAGCAGTGGAATTAGCGGTGGAGCGCATCGAAAAAGGAGCCCCTATGGCGGAGATGTTCAAGGAGAAAGACGAACTTTTTCCGGTGATGGTCGGCGAGATGATTGCGGTCGGTGAGGAAACAGGAAAGCTCTCGGAAATGCTCTTGAATGTGGCGACGTTCTACGAGGAAGAGGTCGAGAATTCCACCAAAGACCTTTCGACGGTCATCGAGCCGGTGCTCATGATCATCATCGGCGCCGCCGTCGGTTTCTTTGCCATCTCCATGGTCTCACCGATGTACTCGGTGTTGAACAACGTATGAGGTCGTCGCTGCAACATCCGCCACGGGGGTTCACTGCGCTCGAGCTTATTTTTTCAATTGCGCTCATGGCGATGCTTTTCGCGCTCACCCTCATGCCGTTTAGGGCGTACCGCGAAGCCCAGACCCTGAATTCCGCCGCGCTCGAGATCGCCTCATTGCTCGCCGATGCACGAAGCGCCTCCATTGCCTCCAAGGAATCGTCGCAGTATGGCGTCCATTTCGAGCCGGCACGGGTCGTCTACTTCAAAGGTGCGTCGTTCGCCGAGCCGTCCTCCTACAACAAAGAGCTTGTGCTCTCCTCGCTCATCACTATTGCGTCGACGACGCTCTCCGGAGGCGGGGACGATATCGTTTTCGATCAGCTGACGGGCGCGACGTCGAATGCGGGCACCGTCATCATCCGGGCGGCGAGTGATGCATCGAAGCAGAAGACCATCACGGTGACCGCCACGGGGGCCATATCGAACGACTGACATGCAACGAGGATTCGCGCTCATTGAAATAGTGTTTGCGGCGGCGATCGTGTCGCTCTCGCTCACGGGTGTGCTCTCGGTGGCGCAGCAGAGCCTCCGTCTCTCAGAATTTTCGCTCCGAGAGGCGCAGGCGGCATTTCTTCTCGATGAGGGGGCTGAAGCGGTGCGAGGTATGCGTGACGTGCAGTGGACGAACATAAGCGGTCTCTCGACGTCAACGACGTACTACCTGTCCTTCCAGTCGGGCGCTAATGCGGGGTTTGCTACTACGACCACCAATACGTACCTAGACGGTATCTTTGAGCGCTCGGTGCGCGTCGCCGAAGTGTATCGCGACGGGAACGACCGTATCGCCTCGTCTGGCACGCTCGATACGGGGACGCGGAAGGTGCGCGTCGAGGTCTCGTGGCAGAACCGTGGCGCTACCACTACCCGCGCCGTCGAACTCTATCTCTCTAATATATGAATCGACACGCCCAGCGCGGAGGCTACACCATGCTCGAACTCGTCATCTACGGGGCTATTGTAGGTGCCATGACGGTCTTTACGGTGGGCGGCGTGCTTTCGATGACGAGAGTGTTCGCTGAAGTGCGCGCCTACAACGCCCTCCGCGAGAACGGGCTCATCGCTATGGAGCGGATGACGAAGGAAATCCGCTTTAGTTCGAGCGTTAACTACGCCGCGAGCGCCTTTAACACGAGCACTGGGCGACTTTCACTCAACGCCTCCGATGAAGCCGGAAACCCGAAGACGGTCGAGTTCAGTCTCGCCTCCAGTACGCTGCGTCTCATTGAGGATAGTGTGAACAAGGGAACGCTTGCGGGCGGCGGCGTGGTGGTGACGACACTCAGGTTTACGCAATCGACGACATCGAAGAGCTCACTCATCAAGATCGAGCTGTCACTCAAAGACGCGCGCGCGACGAGCACTCGCGCTGCCACGTTCTACGGCAGTGCTGTTTTACGCGGCGCGTATTAAACTTAACGTATGCACGCACGCACCACGCGCGGACAGGCGGCGATCACCTCGGTCGTCTTCTTTCTTTTCATATCGCTCTCGGTGATGCTCGGGCTCTCCGGTTCTGCGATCCGTGAGGTGAGGATCGTGAGCGACACTGTAAAGTCGAAGCAGGGTTTTTTTACCGCAGAGTCGGGGAGCGAGGATTACACCTATCGCCTTCGCACAGGGCGACAGACAAGCTCGTCGGAGACGCTCGCTTTGAACGGAGCGACGACTACGATTACGCTCATCGACATCGGCTCGGGACAGAAGGAGATTCTCTCCTCTGCCGAACTCGAAGGATTCATACGGAAGGTGAAGTCGGTGTTGACGATCATGACCGGCACGTCGTTCAACTATGGCATGCAGGCAGGGACGGGCGGCATCGAATTTTCAAACAACGCCGGAATCGTCGGGAACGTGTATTCGAACGGCGATATCACCGGGGGAAGCGGCTCCTACATCACCGGCACCGCCATCGCCGCGAACAGCGTCGCACTTTCCACTGAACAGGCGAACGATACGCCCTCGACGCCTTCGGCAGAAGTCGTGTTCGGGAATGCCTCGGGGACGCAGGATTTTGCCCAGTCCTTCGTGATGTCGACGACAAGCCCGGTGAATCGCGTCGAGCTTTACTTGAAGCGTACCTCGAGTTCCCCGGGGAATCTCACGGTCCGCATCGTTCCGGACGATGGAGGAGCGCCGGATGGCAGCACTATCGTGAGCGCAACGCTCTCTGCGTCGCTCGTCACCACGTCGTTCGGATGGGTGTCGGTCACCTTCTCGTCGAACCCCGATCTTCTCCTCGGCGAAACGTACTGGCTAGTGCTCGATGGCTCGAACTCGTCGAGCAAGTACTACACCGTCGGCGCGAACACCGCCTACGAGAGCGGCATCGGAAAGCTTGGTCAGTATGAGGGAAGCTGGAACAATACCTCACCTTCGGGGCAAGATGGGTACTTCAGGCTCTACGTCGGCGGTTTGACGGGAACGATTGATGGCGTTGAGATCGGCGAGGACGGTGTAGGGAACGCATGGGCGCATACCGTCACCGATTCGACCATTGCCGGAACGAACTACTGCCAGACGGGAAGCGGTAACAACAAGCCTTGTGATACCTCGCAGCCCGATCCGTTGCCGCAGGACTTTCCGATTTCCGAAGGGAATGTCGCGGCATGGAAGAGCGACGCAGCGGCAGGGGGGACGCATTCGGGGGATTACACGCTGAATGGCAATTCAGGCTCGCTCGGACCGAAACGCATTACGGGAGACCTGAACATAACGAACGGCGCCACGCTTACGGTGAACGGAACGCTTTGGATAGAAGGCGATGTGACGTTCTCGAACGGATCGTCGATACGCCTCGCTTCTTCGTATGGCAGTCTCTCCGGCATCATCATCGTCGATGGCAAGGTTACTATTTCTAACAACGCACAATTTTACGGCTCAGGGCAGTCGTCGAGCTATCTCCTCGTACTCTCGACGAGCGCCTGCCCGAACGCGGCGAACTGTGACGGCGAGAATGCGATCGAGGTCGCGAACAACGCCGGCACGGCGATCCTTTATGCCATGAACGGCACGCTCCATCTCTCGAACAACGCGGGCGCTAAAGAGGCGACCGGACGGCATATTAAGCTCGACAACGGCGCGACCATCACCTACGAGAGCGGTCTCGCGAACGTCAATTTTTCAAGCGGCCCCGGAGGGTCGTTCTATATCAACACTTGGCGGGAAGTAAAGTAGAATAAGAAAAGGCGAATTTTCTGGCGCTCAAAATTCTTAATATTTTTGCCCGTTCCATCCTGCTTCGAGCGTCCGCCGCCCCAGTGGGGCGGCGTTTTTAATCCACAGGAACAAGAAGAACTAAGGCGTATACTGAATATGTCCCCCGGCGCCCACATTGGGACGGCCGTACGGATACTTGTTCTTCCACTAACCTGAAGAGGAGACTCTGAATGGCGAAGAAAAAAGCGAAAAAAGGCGGAACGGCTGTCGCGCGCCACGGGAGCGCGTAAGGCAGAAAGAAATAGAAGCTGAACACAGCTGATAAGAAGAGGGCGGCACGCACACCCATAAGAGCGCCGGCCGTAACCGGTCAGTTCAACAACAAAAGGTAAGCATGTCGCTTTGATTGCTCGTCGCGAGGGCACTCATCAGCCTAGGACGAATTCGCGTCGAGTGCGGCGAAGGTGCCCGTCATCTTTGCTGGGGGTTACGAATGGGGGAACAATAAAAAGAACGTTTTAATAAAAAGTACAAACCGTTCAACCCAACCAAAATAAAAGGCCTCCGCGACTCGGGGGCCTTTTGATTTGGGGATAGAAAAACCGGCAAGTGGTAGAATTCAGTAAATGGCAAAGAAACTCATCGTCGGGAACTGGAAGATGAACCCCGCTACTGCGGCGGAGGCCAAGACGCTTTTGGCGCTCTTTCGCAGGAAAGCGGCTCGTTCCCGAAACGTAGAGGCGGTCGTGTGCCCGCCCTTCCTGTATTTGGGGCTCACTGCTCCAGGGGCGCTTAGTATCGGGGCGCAGGATGTGTTTTATGAAGCAAGTGGTCCATATACTGGGGAGGTTTCGGTAAACATGCTAAAGAGTCTCGGTGTTTCCTATGTGATAATCGGCCACTCCGAACAGCGGGCGCTTGGCGAGGGCGACGAGACCATTAATAAGAAAGTGCGCGTGGTGCTTGCGGCCGGCCTTACCCCTATCCTCTGTGTGGGCGAGCGGGTGCGCGACGAACACAGCCAGTATTTGCATGAGGTGCGCGATATGGTGCGGCAAGGCCTCCGCGGCGTCATGCGCTTGGCGTTTTCAAAAATTGTGGTGGCGTACGAGCCGGTCTGGGCGATCGGTAAAGGCAAGGAGGCACTCGACGCTGACGAAGCGCTCCATATGCAGCTTTTTATCAGAAAAACGCTCTCCGACCTTGCCGGTGATGCGGCGAAGAAGTTGCGAGTCCTCTATGGCGGCTCGGTCGACCCTTCAAACGCCGCTGATTTTTTGTCGAAGGGCAAGATGGACGGGCTCCTAGTCGGCCGCGATAGTCTTGCTCCCGAAAAATTCCTTGCCATCCTCAAGCATGCCGAAAACGCCTGAACTCCCGTCGCTTAAGAAAGCAAAACTCCTGAAGGGCAAGCGCGTACTGCTTCGTCTTGATCTCAACGTGCCAGAAGACGGCGAGACGATCCTCGACGATACTCGCTTATGGAAGGCATTGCCGACGCTTCAATATTTAAAAAAGGCGGGCGCGCGTACGATCGTGATAAGCCATTTCGGGAGCGATGGTGCAAAATCACTGAAGCCCGTTGCTCGCCGCCTCTCAAAGATGATCTCAGTCGGCTTTGTACCGGCGCTTTCCGGCCCGACTGTTGAAAAAGCGGTTGCCGAACTAAAGAACGGCGGTATTCTCGTTTTAGAAAATCTTCGTAGGGATGACGGAGAGTCCAAGAATCGCACATTCTTTGCGCTCTCTCTCGCACGACTTGCCGATTATTATGTAAATGACGCTTTTTCCGCGTCGCATCGAGCGCATGCGTCGATTGTTTCGCTCCCAAAGCTCCTCCCGTCATATATCGGGCTCCAGTTTGAAAAAGAAATCAAAGAGCTCTCAAGTGCTTTTGTGCCGAAGCGCCCTTTCCTTGTCATTTTGGGTGGGGCCAAGCTCTCCACTAAGCTTCCGCTCATTAAAAAATATTTGAAGATTGCCGATCATGTATATGTGGCTGGTGCGCTAGCTGATCCCTTTTTTAAAGCCTGGGGATTCGAGATCGGAAAATCACTTTCTGATGATGCCGGCGAAGATCTTATTACACTACTGAAGCATAAGAAGCTCTTGTTGCCTGAAGATGTGGTAGTAGACGAGGGGGTGGTGCGCCGCATCGATGAGGTAAAGAAGAAGGAAACGATCCGTGATATTGGTCCTGATTCCCTCCAAGCGCTCTTGGGGCTCGTCAGTCGTTCGAAGACGATTTTGATGAACGGTCCGCTCGGGTATTACGAGCTCGGTTACAACAAGCCCACCGAAGAGTTATTGAGGGCGATCGCGCGTTCGAAAGCCCATTCGATCGTGGGCGGGGGCGATACGCTGGCGCTTATCACAAAGCTCAACCTTGGGTCTAAATTTTCCTTCGTTTCGACTGCGGGCGGCGCGATGATCGATTTTCTCTCGACCGGCACCCTTCCCGGCATCGAGGCGCTCAACGCATCGAAGTCCTAAGTAAAAGAAAACTGCCTGCGATGCAGGCAGTTGTTACTTTACTTTTAGAGGCTTGCTCGTATCTTCTCGGCTGTCCTCGTGTCCTCGCCTTCGTCGTAGGGAGTGCCAATCCAGTGCTTATAGCCGTCCTCCTTGTAGCGGGGGATGATGTGGAGATGCGCGTGGGGGACAAGCTGGCCCGCCGCCGGCTCGTTGTTCATAGTGATGTTCACGCCGTCAGCGCCCACTCCCCGTCGTACCGCATCGGCTATCCTTTTTGCTCGTCCCGCAAGCGCGCCGAATTCGTCTTCAGGCATGTCGAATATGTTTTTGTAATGCGCTTTCGGTACCACGAGCGTGTGTCCCGGATGGATGGCCATGATGTCAAGGAAAGCGCAGGAAATGTCGTCTTCGTAGACTTTCTGGCTCGGAGATTCTCCTTTCACTATCTTACAGAAGAGGCAATTTGGGTCAGTCATATAAGTAGAGTATGAGGGTGATATACTTTTCTGTAAATACTCCTCTTCTATGCACCACTATCCGCTCGCTGACATCGTCCCCTCAACCGCCGAAAAGGAGCTCGAAGGCTACGATCCGCTTACCAAGAAACTGCTCTACAATCGCGGCATCGTGACACGGGAAGCGGCGGAGAAGTATCTGAATCCCGAATATGAGCGCGATTCCTACGACCCCTATCTCATCAAAGGCATGGGACGAGCGGTGGAGCGCATTGTAGACGCGATCGAGAGCGGGGAGCGGATCGTCGTCTATGGCGACTACGACTGCGATGGCATTCCGGGTTCGGTCATCCTCCACGACTTCTTTCGGAAGATAAACTACGGGAATTTCGTAAATTACATCCCGCATCGCCACAACGAGGGCTATGGGCTCAACACGAAAGCGATCGACGCGTTCGCAAAGGATCGCGTCTCGCTCATCATCACTGTCGATCTCGCCATTACCGACGTCGCCGAGGTGGCGCACGCGCAATCGCTCGGCATCGATGTCATCGTCACCGACCACCACCTTCCGCAGGAAGTGCTGCCGCCGGCGTTCGTCATCCTTAACTCGAAACAGCACGGGGACGAATATCCGGACCGAATGCTCTCTGGCGCAGGGGTCGCGTTCAAACTCGTACAAGCGCTCCTCAAGAAGAAGGGCGGCGAGTGGGGAATCCCCACGGGGTGGGAGAAGTGGCTACTCGACATGGCAGGGCTTGCCGCTATCGCCGACCTCGTCCCGCTCCAGAACGAGAACCGCCTCATTGCCTACTACGGCATCCGGGTCCTGCGCAAAAGCCCGCGTACCGGGCTTCGCAAGCTTCTTTGGAAGATGCGCGTCAATCAGGAGCATCTCACCGAGGACGACGTCGCGTTCATGGTGGCGCCGCGGATTAATGCCGCCTCACGCATGGACATCCCGCACGAGGCGTTCCGGCTCCTTTCGACGCGCGACGAAGACACTGCCGAGGTCCTTGCCGAACACCTGCATGCGCTCAACGACACCAGGAAGGGCCTCGTCGCCTCGATGATACGCGAAGCGAAACAGCGGCTCGAAGAGCGGGAGCGCGAAATGGACGTTATCGTCATCGGGAACCCGAACTGGCGCCCGGGCGTCCTGGGGCTGCTTGCCTCGAGGCTCGTCGAGGAGTATGGGAAGCCTGCGTTCGTCTGGGGTCGCGGCGAGGAGATCGACCTCAAGGGCTCGTGCCGCTCGGACGGCACCGTGAACATGGTGGAGCTCATGACGAGCGTCGCCGAAGGCACGTTCTTAAACGTCGGCGGTCACGAGCTTGCCGGCGGCTTCTCTGTTTCGCACGAGAAAATTCATGTGATGGAGGACGAGCTTACGACCGCATATAAAAAGGTGAAGAAAGGGGAGATCTCCCTCGCCAAAGCGATCATCGACTCGCCGCTTAGTCTCGATGAGGTGAACGAAACGACGTATGTGAAGGTGGAAAAACTCGCGCCGTTCGGCATCGGCAATCCGAAGCCGACGTTCCTCTTTGAAGGCGTCGAAATCGCCGAAGTGAAACATTTCGGGAAAGAGCGCAACCATCTCGAGCTTATTTTTAGGAACTCGTTCGGCGATAAGATCTCCGCAGTCGGTTTCTTTACGCACGCGGGTGCCTACACGAAAGAAGTCGAAGCGGGCAAGCGCGTGAATCTCATCGCCACGCTCGAGAAATCGTATTTCAAAACCCGCCCGCAGGTACGCCTGCGCATCGTTGATATTGTGTGAGTATTGGAGTACTCTTCCGTAAAGTACTTTCATGGGGAGCATCGTATGCTGAAGCAACGCATGGCTCTTGCCGTTGAGGCGGCGCTCGATTGGCTGTGGTGGCGCTGGCAGGATATGAAACCGGGTGGCTCTTGGGTGAAGCCGGGGACATTCGGTCCGCATTCGTATCCAGTCTATATCTCGCCCCGTGGCGCGGTTGGCGCCGACGCGAACGACATCCTGAATTCGCCCGAAGGAAAGCGCCATCTCGCAGCAATCGCTCGAATCCGCGAAATGAATACTCGCTAGTTCTCAGTTTCGCCATAATCGCACCTCGCCCAGGTGCGATTTTCTTTATGTATATAAGGACTTGACAAATTTTGAACACCAATCTATAATGTAATTTAGTACATTTCTGGTTCTCGCCGAGATAAAGTCCTTACCAGAAACAGCGGAAATTGAGGTCGCTCCTCTACAGTACGCTGAAGTTTTATTCAAAGAGGATTAGGAAATCTGCACGCGCTTGCGTCAGATCGCCGGCGCCTGAATTCTAGATTTCGGGCGCTTTTTTGTTTTCCCTATAGTCATAGTCAGGCAGTTTATTTATTGACATTTTATAATTTTTGTGTTAAATAAGAAATAGAAATCGCTCCGGCGATTAAATTTTTGCTACACAAACTCTTTCGGAGGTTGAGTGGAAAAAATCGTTCCTCGTCATTACCAGAAACAGCCCATACGGGCGGCTCGCCAGGCCCTCAAAAAGACTGGCCGTGCCCTCGTGGTGCTGGCTACTGGATTGGGGAAAATGCTGACCTCCGCGCTCGTGTGGCACGGCTTCACGAGAGGGAGGGGCCTTTTCTTGGTCCACAACAATGGCATCCTCGAACATGCGCTGAAGGAATATCGGCGCGTGTACGGCGAAAATGAAAGATTCGCACTCTTTAATGCCTATTCAAAAGACGTCAAAGGTGCGGATGCAGTATTCGCCACGTTTCAAACGATGCGCCGTAACCTGAAGCGGTTCCCACGGAACTACTTCAAATGGATGACCGTCGATGAGACGCATCATTCGCAAGCGACGACGTATCGTCCGGTGATAGAGCATTTCTCTTGTCCGCGGCTTGGCATCACTGCCACGCCCGACAGGGAAGATTTGCTCGACATCCGGGAGCTATTCGGTGAGGAGGTGGTCAATGTTACGCTTGAGGAAGCAATCGCGCGTGGGTGGCTGCCTCCAATCGAGTATCACCTGGTTACCGATGATGGCTTCGACGAGAAAGCGCTCAAACGCCTCGCTCACGAAGTACTCGAAGAAGGGGAGCGGCTTAGCTTGGAAGAGCTGAACCGCCGCATCTTCATCAAGGCGCGCGATGAAAAAGTGGCGCGCATCATCGAGAAACACGGTATGAAGACGATCATCTTCTGCCGTAACATCACCCATGCGGAGCACTTCAAGAAGTTCTTGAAGTCCGCCGAGGTGTATCACTCACGCAAGATGCCGGAAGAGAACCGTCAGGTGCTCGACAACCTTCGAAGCGGGAAAACGCGGCGCGTCTTGGCCGTTAACGCCTTCAACGAAGGAATCGACGTGCCCGATGTGGGACTCGTGGTCTTCTACCGCGCGACGGAGTCGGAAACGATTTTCCGTCAGCAGCTCGGTAGAGGCCTTCGGCCGGGAGAGGACAAGAAGAAACTCGTCGTACTCGACTTCGTCGGTAACGTCGAGCGTATTCAAGCCCTCCGCGCGATGGCCGATGCAGTAGCCAAGTTCCACGAAGAGCACACCACGGCTAAAGAGCGTGCTCGCGAGGGTTATGCCAGAGACGCCTTCCATCTGTCAGGCAAAGGGTTCGAGTTCACGTTCGCCGACAAGGTCGTAGACCTGATGAAGGTCATCGACCGGGTGAAAACGGAGTTCTACCCAACTTGGCAGGAGGCGAGTAGGGCGGCATTAGCACTGGGGATTAAAACAAGCCAGGATTACTTGTATGAAAAAAGGATGTATAAAAAAGATTCTCGGCTTCCGTCGGAACCCCATGGTTTCTATTCCGACTTTCCTGGCTGGACAACTTTCTTAGGTAAAGAAGAAAAAATTTTTTATCCTACCTGGCAGCAGGCTAGCAAAGCTGCTATCAAAGTTGGGATAAAGAAAAGAGACGAATATCCTAAGAAGTATAAGAAAGACTCACGTCTGCCCAGTACACCTGGTCGCCACTACAAGGACTTCCCCGACTGGAAAACTTTCCTAGGTAAGCCGCCGGAGGACTTCTACCCTCGTTGGCAAGAAGCCAGGGAAGCTGTCCTGGCTCTCGGGATTGATTCACCAGGAAAATATAAAAAGTCTTACAAAAAAGACCCTCGGTTGCATTCAAATCCGAATGCGTTCTACGCAAACTTTCCCGGGTGGACGACTTTCCTTGGTCGCAAACCAAAGAAATTCTACAAAACCTGGAAAGAAGCAAGGACGGCTGTAAAAAAATTAGGCATAAAAACCTTTGGTGATTATCGGGAGCGCTTTAAGAAAGATCCCAGGCTTCCATCTAATCCCCATTCCTTTTATCCTGATTTTCCGGGGTACGCAGCATTTCTGGGCAACAATAAAAGCCGCTGAAGCAATTCAGCGGTTTTCTTTTGCATATATAATGAGGCGAATGAAAGGAACGCTTATCTACGCCGACGGGAGCGCGATCGGGAATCCCGGCCCTGGCGGCTGGGGTGTCGTCATTGCGAAGGATGACACCGTTGTCGAATATGGAGGCGGCGCGGCGCACACGACCAACAACCGGATGGAGCTCACCGCCGCCATCGAAGCGCTTTCGCGCGTGAAAGAGAATAACAGTATCACGATCCGCACCGATTCGCGCTACCTCATCAATGGCATCACTAAGTGGATCGCAGGGTGGGAAAAGTCCGGGTGGAAGGGCGCTACCAAGAAAGAAATCTTGAACGTCGATCTATGGAAGAAACTCTTGAAAGCAGTGAAGGGAAAGACCATTCAGTGGGAGCATGTGCATGGCCACGTGGGCGTGCCAGGGAACGAGCGCGTCGACCAGATCGCTACGCGCTTTGCCCGGGAAGGAAAAACGAAAAAGGAGAAACTCCACGAAGGGCCGCTTTCGGCATACCCTTTTGACCTTTTTGAAATTGAAGAGGCGAAACCGCGCGCTTCGAGGAAGAAAAACACCGGGAAGGCGTACTCCTACCTCTCGCTCGTTGGCGGCGTGGTCGCGCGTCATGCTACTTGGCCCGAGTGCGAGCATCGCGTAAAAGGAGTTTCCGGCGCCAAGTTCAAGAAAGCGCTCTCGGCAGAGGACGAACGTAACATACTCCACGAATGGGGAATCAGAGAATAACGGCGCGCTCGTTATTTTTTCCATTCGCTCTCAGTTTCACGGCGGGCATCGCGCTTCGTTCGTTCGCCGATGTGCCCGTTTCATTTCTCTTTGCGGCGCTTTTTCTTTTTTTCATACTCCTCTTCTTCGCGTGGCATACCCATGATAAGCGCGTTTTGCTTGTTTCGCTCTGTCTTTTAGGCAGCATCGCCGGCATGGCACGTTTTGCGGTTTCTTCATTCGATACCGGATCGCCGATTCTTGCGACGCGCGTCGGGACGGCGACGATCATGGAAGGCGTCATTGTTGAAGAACCGGACCGGCGAGAAACCACCACGCGACTCACGGTGCGCATCGAGAAGATGCTCGGCGACGACGCAACACTCAAGGACACGCTCCTCGTGGCCACCGAGCCCTACCCAGAGTGGGAGTACGGAGACCGCGTCATGGTGCGAGGAAAGATCGAGCGGCCGGAGCCGTTCGCGAACGACACCGGAAGAGTGTTCGATTACGCCGCGCACCTTTCGGTGAAGGGAATTTACTACACGGCCAGCTTCGCCACTGTTTCACTCGTCGCGAAAGGCGAAGGAAACCGAGTCCGGCTCGCCCTGTTCAAGCTGAAGCAGGGTTTCATAGACAATCTGAACGCGCTCATCAAGGAGCCCGAGAGTTCGCTCCTCGCCGGGCTTGTCGTGGGCGCCAAGCAATCGCTCGGCACCGTCCTCCTCGATGATTTCCGGCGCGCCGGCCTCATCCATATTGTCGTCCTCTCGGGATACAACCTCACCATCGTCGCTGACTCCATCGCTGCTTCGCTTCGGTTCTTCCGCCCCATGCTCTCCGCATCGCTCTCGGGACTCGGCATCGTTCTCTTCGCAGTCATGGTAGGCGGGAGCGCGACCGTTGTGCGCGCGTCTATCATGGCGCTCCTCGTCATCCTTGCGCGGCGCCTCGGGCGCGAGTATGACGTCACGACTGCGCTCGTCTTCGCCGGATTTTTAATGCTCCTCCACAATCCGAAGATCCTCGCGTTCGACGCGTCGTTCCAGCTTTCCTTTCTTGCCACGATCGGTCTCATCTATTTTTCGCCGCTCGTGGAGCCGTATCTCAAACGTTTCCCTGAACGGTTCGGGTTGCGTGATGTCGCGGTGGCTACGCTCGCAACACAGCTCTTCGTGTTGCCGTTCATCATCTATTCAATCGGGGAGTGGAGCGCGGTGGCGCTCCCGGTGAACCTTCTCGTACTTCTTTTTATTCCGGCAACTATGCTCCTCGGATTCTTCGCCGGAGCGCTCGGCTTCATTAGTTATGCGCTCGCGTATCCATTCGCGCTTCTCGTGTCGCTTCTCCTCTCGTACGAACTGTTCGTGGCTACCTGGTTCGCGAAGTTTCCATTCGCCTCGTTCGCCGTGCCGCCAGTACCATTCTTCATTGTCGCGGCGGCGTACGCCGCGTATGGGTATATGATTTACAAAAAGCATAAGAGCAGATGAAGCATCTAACGCATCACGCTAAATGGTATGTCGTCGCGGTTCTCGCCGCCGCGAATCTTTTCATATGGCAGCCGATCTTTGCAACAAGCGGCGCGAACGAGCTGACTATCGCGTTCCTCAATGTCGGGCAAGGGGACGCGATCTTCATCGAAGCGCCAACAGGTAATCAAATGGTCATTGACGGCGGCCCTGATCGCGCGCTCTTGCGAGAGCTTGGTGCTGTGATGCCTCGCACCGATCGTTCGATCGACGTACTCCTTGTCACCAATCCCGACAAGGACCACTATGCGGGATTCCTCGATGTTATCGAGCGCTATGAGATCGGCGCCGTGGTGATGCCCGGCACCCACTCCGACACGACTGCGTACCGCGAACTTGAAAAGAAGATAGCCGAGAAGGGGATACGCGCCGTAACGGCATGGCGTGGGATGGAAATCGCGCTCGGCGACGGTGTCGTACTGCGGGTTCTTTTTCCCGATCGCGACACGGCGAACTGGAAGACGAACGACGGCTCGATTATAGCGAAGCTTGTATACGGCGACACGTCGGTGCTCTTCACGGGCGATTCGACAAAACTCACTGAAGGCATCGTGGCGCGCCTCGAGGGCGAAGAATTAAAGAGCGACATTCTTAAAGTCGGCCATCATGGTTCGCGCACATCGACTGGCGCGGCGTTCCTCGCATTAGTGCAGCCTGCATATGCGGTCATTTCGGCGGGGCATAACAATCGTTACGGTCATCCGCATGCGGAAGTAATGGAGGGACTCGAGAAAGCAGGGGTGGAAACGCAGCTAACCGCTGATGAGGGAACAATCATGTACGTAAGCGATGGAAAAAGTTTTGTGCGGAAGTAAATAAAAACGCCCGCGTGCATGCACGCGGGCGTTCTGCTCTCCGTAAGTCAGACCAATGCGGCCTGGCCCGAGAGCTTCCAGTAGGCGGGGAAGTCGGCACCATTCTCCGGATGCCTAAACCACTCGTCGATCTCGTCGCCGATGAGGATGATCGGCTCGGGGGCACTAGGATCATCCCGCATCGCGGCGGGGAGGAGCCATTCAAGAGGAATGGGAATTTTCTCTCCGGCCTCCGTTGCGCGATCGCTTGCTCCTGCGATCATGCGCCCGTCTGCTATCCCAATCTCGAAGCTCGTCGGGGGTTCGCTTATCCAGAGGTCGCCGCGGATGAGCGTGCTGAGGTAACGGACGTATTGGTCGCTTCCGCCCACGCGAGATTTTCCGGCGATGAAGATTTTATCGCCGACCCCTTCGCGGAGGCGTTGCTCCAGCTTCTCGAGTGTGATGATGACGTGCTCGCGGGCGCCATATTTTCTGCCGTTGTCGTGGCACATGAGCATCTTCTCGGCAAGGAGCCATAGACGATGATTGATAGCGGGGCTTGCTCGTTGCGCAGCCATGATTCCTCCCTCGGGGATGGGTTAGGTACGTTCCTAGGCTAAGAGAACCACAAGGCATAGCAAAAGGCAACAAAAAACAACCCGCGAAGGCGGGCCGTTTACTTGAGGTTCTTCGCCGTGAGGTGGCGGTTCTTTTTCAAACAGGAGGTGCAGACTTTCACTCGTCCGCCCGACGGGAGGGCAGCCCACTGGAGGTTGGGATATTTGCGGAACTTGCCGGTTGGGTTGAACTTGGTGGCGCGCACCTTGGTCGAGTAGCCGCCGGCAATGATGGTTCCTTTTTCGCAGATGGGGCACGCTTTAGCCATGGGTGGCATGCTACCATGAAGGAACTCAGTTCGCAATTCGTCCATAGCACTACCCATGGATATCGACATCGTCTTCTATATCGCCATTCTCGTTTTCTCCGTCATCGCCCACGAAATCGCTCACGGCTACGTGGCGGATTATCTCGGTGACCCGACAGCGCGGCTCCAGGGGAGGCTCACCTTGAACCCGGTGCCGCACATCGATCTTTTCGGCTCCATCATCATTCCCGCGCTCCTCATTATCTCCAAGGCGGGATTCGTCATCGGCTGGGCGAAGCCAGTGCCGTACAACCCGTACAACCTCAAGGACCAGCAGTGGGGGACGCTCCTTGTCTCGATCGCCGGCGTGGCGGTGAACTTCATCATCGCTCTCTTCTTCGGCCTCCTTATCCGTTTTGCGCCCGAGCTTGGCCTGACAAGCGCCGCGTTCCTGAAGATCGCGAGCATGGTGGTCTTTTTGAACGTCGTCCTCGGCGTCTTCAATCTCATTCCGGTGCCGCCCCTCGACGGCTCGAAGGTGCTTTTCTCGCTCCTCCCGAGAAGCCTCTACTATATAGAGGAGTTCCTGGAGCGGTATTCGCTCTTCCTCATCATTCTGGTCATCATTTTCCTCTGGCGCCTCGTGGTCCCTATCGTCTACTTCCTCTTCTCGCTCCTCACCGGCCTCCCGCCGGCCGCCGCGCTGTAGCGAGTTTTCTAGAGTTTTCTTGCATTTTTAAAGAGCGGATAGTAGAGTAGTAGCACTTTCCCGTAAGGGGGATTTTATTTAATGCCGACCATCAACCAACTCGTCAGAAGGAACCGCAAAAAGCTCAACAAGCGATCAAAGGCGGTGGCGCTTGCGCGCGGCTTTAACACGCTCAAAAATCGTCCTATCTACTATCCGTCCCCCTTCAAGCGTGGCGTCTGCACCAAGGTGACGACCACCACCCCGAAGAAGCCAAACTCCGCGCTCCGCAAGATCGCCCGCGTCCGCCTCACCAACGGCCATGAGGTAACCGCCTACATTCCCGGTATTGGTCACACCCTCCAGGAACACTCGGTGGTCGTCATTCGCGGCGGCCGCGTGAAGGATCTCGCCGGCGTGCGCTATCACATCGTCCGCGGTCGTCTCGACGCGACGCCAGTCGAAAAGCGCATGCAGGGCCGCTCGCTCTATGGCGCCAAGAAGCCAAAGGGCGGCAAGAAATAATTTTCATTAGAGAGCAATGCGTCGCAAGATCAAAAAGAGAGCAGGTGTGACCCCCGACCTTCGGTTCGGGAACGTTCGGCTGTCGAAGTTCGTGAACTACATCATGGTGGGCGGGAAAAAAGAAACTGCCCGCAAGGTGGTGTACGACGCGCTCGAGATCATCAGAGAGAAGCAGAAAGGCACCGATCCTATCGAGGTGTTCGAGGCAGCGATAAGGAACATCAGTCCCACCATGGAGGTGCGCTCGCGCCGCATCGGTGGTGCCAACTACCAGGTGCCCCGCGAAGTCCGTCCTGAGCGCAAGCAAATGCTCGCATTCCGCTGGATCATCGACGCTGCCCGCGGCGTGAAGGGGAAGCCGATGCGCGTGAAGCTCGCCGATGAGCTCATGCTCGCCGCGAAGAACGAAGGTTCTGCCATCAAGAAGAAAGAGGATACTCACCGCATGGCCGAAGCGAACAAAGCATTCGCTCACTTCCAGTGGTAATCATTTGATATGCAGCGTGACTATCCGTTAGAGAAAGTACGTAATTTCGGCATTATCGCTCACATCGACGCGGGCAAGACCACCACGTCTGAGCGCGTGCTCTACTACACCGGCGCTCAGCACAAGATCGGCGAGGTGCACGAAGGTGAGACCACGACCGACTGGATGGAACAGGAGCGCGAGCGCGGCATTACCATCACCGCGGCTGCCATCACCTGCTTCTGGACGCCGACCTACGACAAGGCGAACGCCGATCTCAAGCATCGTTTCAATATCATCGACACGCCGGGCCACATCGACTTCACGATCGAAGTGAAGCGATCGCTCCGCGTCCTCGACGGCGCGGTCGTCGTTTTCGACGGCGTCGCCGGCGTCGAGCCGCAGTCCGAGACCAACTGGCGCTACGCCGACGAAGCCAAGGTGCCGCGCATCTGCTTTGTGAACAAGCTCGACCGCACCGGCGCGTCATTCGAACACTCCTATGCCACTATCATCGAGCGTCTTTCAAAGAGTGCAGTGCGCTATCAGATCCCGATCGGCCTCGAAGACAAGCACGAAGGTGTCGTCGATCTCCTCACCATGAAGGCATTCAAGTTCGAGGGAGAGATGGGGAAGGACGTCGTAGAAATTCCCATTCCCGAAAACCTTATGGAGGACGCCAAGAAGTACCACCATGAGCTCGTTGAAAGAATAGTCGAGACGGACGAAAACCTTTTGCATCAGTATCTCGAAGGGAAAGAGCCGGCGATGCCGGAATTGAAGCGCGCGCTTCGTCACGCGGTCATCCAGAACCAGATCTTCCCTGTCATGTGCGGTTCGGCCTTGAAGAACAAGGGCGTTCAGCTCGTGCTCGACGCCGTTGTCGAATACCTCCCGTCGCCGATCGATATCCCGCCGACGAAAGGTGTAAACCCTGACACCAACGAAGCCGAAGAGCGGCCTGCGTCCGACGATGCGCCGTTCTCTGCGCTTGCATTCAAGCTCATGGCCGACCCGTTTGTTGGCCAACTCACCTTCTTCCGTGTGTACTCGGGCACCCTCGAGGCCGGTTCGTACGTCACGAACACGCGCACGGGAAGGAAAGAGCGCATCGGCCGCATCCTCCAGATGCAGGCGAACGATCGCAAGGAGATCAAGAAAGTCTTCGCGGGCGAGATCGCGGCCGCCGTCGGACTCAAAGACACCATCACTTCGGATACGCTCGCTGACGAAACCCGCCCGATCACGCTCGAGAAGATCGTCATTCCAGAGCCCGTCATCTCGCTTCGCATCGAGCCGAAAACGAAGGCCGACCAGGAGAAGATGGGCATGGCGCTCGCGCGCCTTTCGCAGGAAGATCCGACCTTCCGTATCACCACCGACCCGGAAACGGCCGAGACCGTCATTTGGGGCATGGGCGAGCTTCACCTTGAAATCATCGTGGACCGCATGCGGCGCGAATTTTCAGTCGAGACCACCGTCGGCAAGCCGCAGGTCGCCTACAAGGAGACCATTCAGGGAAGCGCGGAAGCAGAAGGCAAGTACATCAAGCAGTCGGGCGGCCGCGGCCAGTACGGCCACGTACGCATTCGCGTGAAGCCCATGGATATGAACGTAGATATCGAAGATCTGCCGAAGAACGTTTCGCGCGAAGCTCACTTTGAGTTCATAAACTCGATCAAAGGCGGCGTCATTCCGAACGAATACATCCCGGCGGTAGAGAAGGGTATCGTCGAAGGCCTCGAGCGCGGTGTTCTCGCGGGCTACAAGATGGTGGACGTCTCGACCGAGCTCTACGACGGCTCGTACCACGAGGTGGACTCGAACGAAATGGCCTTCAAGATCGCCGCATCGATGGCACTCCAGGACGCCGCGAAGCGCGCCCGCCCGGTTATTCTCGAACCCATCATGAAGGTGGAGGTGGTGGTGCCCGACAAGTTCATGGGCGATGTCACCGGCAACCTTTCTTCAAAGCGCGGCCAGGTGGAAGGCATGGAAGAGCGCGGTATGAACAAGGCTATCAAGGCCATGGTGCCGCTCTCCGAGATGTTCGGCTACGCGACCACGCTCCGCTCGGCGACCGAAGGGCGCGCGACTTTCACTATGGAGTTCGCCCGCTACGACGTGGTGCCGCAGAACGTTGCGCAGACCATCATCGACGCGAGGAAATAATTTTTACGCAATCAAGAAAAAGCCACTATCCCCAACGATAGTGGCTTTTTCCTTTGATTCTCCATAGAATTCGGTAATGGAAAAGAAAATCTCAAAGGAGTGGTACATGGGGGCAACTTATTATTTAACTGCCGTATTTGTTCCCAGTATTATTTTGGGGATAGCGTACGGCCTGATCACGTTTCCGTTGGGGATCGAGGAAGGGACAATACAAGATAAAATTGGTCTTTTTGTAACAGTTGTTCTTGCAACATGGGCAGGGGCAATGTATGCCTCGCGTTATCTAAAAAAGACATATGTTATCAGTAATCCTGAACGCGTGGTTTTATTTGGGCTATTGTGGGGAGTTCTTTTGAGTGCCGTAGTCTTAAGTCTTGGGTACTTTATGACAGCAATTATTCCCACCGTTTGGACTTGATAAGTCACGCTATTTTTCTTGCGCTATTCTATTTTCTCGGGAAACGCTACCTTGCTTAGAAGTTCTTAATACAAAAAACCGCCCGGGAGGGCGGCTTTTTGTTGTGGCTACATCGCCATTTGGTTCGAACCGCACATTCGGCAGTTCGCCTTGTGGGTGGCTACCTCCCAGATGGCCGCGAGGCCGACGAGGATGTAGATGGCCTGCTCTACGCCCGGCCACGAACCGACGAGCATGTTGACCACGTTCCATCCGAACGCCGAGAGGCCCCAGTTGAGGCCGCCGACGACGAGGAGGACGAACGCGAGCATATGAAGCGTCTTCATTTCCTTGTTTTGCTTATTAAAACACCTGGTAATGGACCTAGGATAAGTATACGCCTCTCGGAACGAGGGCCTTGTTGACAACTTTTTCCCCTCTGCTACTATGTTCTCCATAGCGAGTAGTCGCTATTTTATTTTGACTACTTTATACGTCATAAAGTAAGCGCTTATTAATAATATTTTAGCGGTATAGAGCGGCGCTCGCCGCCCCGACCGCACGAACCTATGGCAGAAGAATTCAAGCGAGACAAGCCTCACGTGAACGTGGGCACCATCGGTCACGTTGACCATGGTAAGACGACGCTCACCGCGTCCATCCTCCATGTCCTCGACATGAACAAGGACAAGGGCTACGGCGCGCGCGTCGAGAAGATCGACCAGATCGACAACGCTCCTGAAGAGAAGGCACGTGGCATTACCATTGCCCTCCACCACTCGGAATACTGGTCGCCGAAGCGCCACTACGCGCACATCGACGCCCCGGGTCACGCGGACTACATCAAGAACATGATCACCGGTGCCGCCCAAATGGACGGTGCGGTCATTGTGGTTGCCGCAACTGACGGCGTGATGCCTCAGACTCGCGAGCACGTGCTCCTCGCCCGCCAGGTCGGCGTGCCGAAGATCGCCGTGTTTCTCAACAAGTGCGACATGGTAGAGGACAAGGACCTCATCGACCTCGTCGAAGAAGAAGTCCGCGAGCTCCTCACTAAGAACCAGTTCGACGGCGCGAATACGCCGGTCATCCGCGGTTCAGGTCTCAAGGCCCTCGAAGCTAAGGACGCGAACGACGAATGGGCAAAGAAGGTGCTCGAGCTCATCGATACGCTCGACACATTCATCCCTGAGCCGGTTCGCGATACGACCAAGCCCTTCCTCATGCCCGTCGAAGACATTTTCTCGATCGAAGGCCGTGGCACGGTAGTCACTGGCCGCATCGAGCGCGGCGTCGTGAAGGTAGGCGAGGAAGTCGAGATCGTCGGCATCAAGGCCACTTCGAAGACCGCCGTCACCGGCATCGAAATGTTCAATAAGCAGCTCCAGGAAGGCCAGGCGGGCGACAACGCCGGTATCCTTCTCCGCGGTACGAAGAAGGAAGACATCACCCGCGGCCAGGTGCTCGCGAAGCCGGGCTCGGTAACCCCGCACACTGAATTCGAGGCGGAGGTATACGTCCTCAAGAAGGAAGAAGGCGGCCGCCACACGCCGTTCTTCAACGGCTACAAGCCGCAGTTCTACGTCCGCACCACGGACGTCACTGGTGAGGTGACCCTCAACCCGGGCGTCGAGATGGTAATGCCGGGCGATACCGTCACCTTCAAGGTGAAGCTCGTAGCGCCGATCGCCCTCGAAGAGAAGCAGCGCTTTGCCATCCGCGAAGGTGGGAAGACTGTCGGCGCAGGCGTCGTGACCAAGATCACTGCCTAATATCCTCGACGACCAGTTCTCTTAAATTGCAATGGCGACTAAAGCGACCACAACTAAAGAAAAAAAGACAGCCGCAAAACCAGCAGCAAAGCGGGCGGTAGCAGCCAAGGCAGTGAAGCCCGAAGAGGGCATCCAGAAGCTCCGCATCCGGGTGCGCGCCTACGAGAACAAAGTCCTCGACCTCTCGGTAAAGCAAATTATCGACACCGCGCTTCGCTACGACGCGAAGATCGAGGGTCCAGTGCCGCTCCCGACCGAGATCAAGAAATACACGGTGAACCGCGCCGCGTTCATTTACAAGAACGCGCGCGAGCAGTTCGAGATGCGCATCCACAAGCGTCTCATCGATATCGTGAACCCGTCAGCGAAGGTGATCGAGGCGCTTACGAACCTCTCCCTTCCCTCGGGCGTCGATATCGACGTAAAAATGATGTAAGCCCGAATCGGAAAGCCGATTCGCAAGGAGCCGCCGCAAGGCGGCCTTTTGTTTGACAAATTAATTTTTAGTTGTATATCTTGAAAAGTTAATATTAAGGAGTAAGGAGCGATGGAACTCACTCTTGTGGCGGTGGAAGTCGTGGAAGGAGAAAGAAAAAGATATGCTGAGCAAAAGATAGACTGGCCAGTGATCCCCTGTGTGGGAGATTTAATCGGTATTTACGGGGGCGGGTTGCCGGATCCCGTAAAAAGCGTTTGGCATCTTCCTTTCGAAGATCCCCTAAGATTGAAGTAGTTGTCGAAATTTCTTCTGATAACTTCAATTCTCTTGGTCCCATGTGGAAGAAGAAATAGCCCGCCAGCAAAACCTGCTTCGGCGGGTTTTTGTTTGACAAATAGTTACTTTCATGCTAGGATTTAATAAGATCCAAGGTATCTTTTGAAAGGAGTGCGTATGTTTGACTTTCTAAGAGAATGCGTAGTTCATTTTCTGCTTCGAGACGGAACGGACGAGGCAGGAATGGGGTACTTTATTCTGGCGATCCCGGCGGCATTAACATGGCTTCTGGTGGTTGCCGATTCGGTTTTTTGTACCCCTGAATCGGTCCTTGACGCGGTATCAGGCTTTCTGTTCGCGTTCTTTCTCTGGCCTGTATACCTCCTCTTGCTCGTAGGCGCATTTGTAATAGTCGTCCTTTGTCGCCTGGTGATGTTGTGCGCGAGAGAGGGGAAGGTATTGGTATGAAAAGTGAGGAAAAAGCCAGTTCTCAACAACTGGCTTTTTTGACTTAAATTTTTACGAGAGAAAGCTGTCCCATTCTGTCTACGCTTCAGTAGATAGAGCGGGATTTTGTTTGCCCTGTAGTAGAATTTTGCGAAGCAATTTCATTGCGCGCTGTGTGTTTCGCAAAATTTCACTACAGGATTTGCAAAATTTTTGGCCCCATGTATACTCTCTGAGTCACGATCTATGTCCCCGTAATGGGGGACCAATGGACGAAAGCCCCGCGGCTTAGTCTGTCGGGGCTTATCCTATGAAATTCCTCATCGGCGTAAAACAGCAAATGACCCAATTCTTCTCGGAAGACGGCCGGGCCTACGCAGGTACCGTGCTTAAGGCCGAGCCGATGACGGTCACCATGCTCCGCGACAAGGAGAAAGACGGTTACAGCGCTGTTCAAGTAGGCTTCGGTAAGCAGAAGAAAGAGCGTCTCTCGAAATCGGTCCAGGGCCACTTGAAGGAAATCGCCCCGACGTTCGGCATGAAGGAATTCCGCCTCT
>Ga0196964_10000161_pt1 | contig 46691 bp, 82 predicted proteins | sample S1_10metaG_FD_148615 | JGI IMG/M metagenome (GOLD analysis project Ga0196964, IMG submission 148615) | Soil microbial communities from Anza Borrego desert, Southern California, United States - S1_10 | ecosystem: Environmental > Terrestrial > Soil > Desert | place: USA: California | collected...
GACTACGATCTCGCGTCCATGGACATCGTTCCGGTCGCCGATCCGAAGATGGTCACGGACATGCAGCGGTCAGCCCGCGCAAACGTGGTCATGACGATCGCCGGCCACCCAGTTCTCGGTGGAACTCTGGTCCCGCACGAAGCCACAAAGTACATCTTTGACATCGCGGGCATGGCAGAGGAAGCCGAGAAGCTTGTAGCGAAGCCTCAGCAGGGGCCGAGCCCGGTTGAGGAGCTTCAGCTTAAGAACGTCGCGGCCGAGGTCGCCAAGAAAGAGGCCGGCGCCGAGAAGGACATGGCGACCGCCGAGAAGACCAAGCTGGAAACGGCGCTGTTGCCCCACGACAAGGCCATGGAAGCGCGCAAGATCGACAACGATGAGGCGCGCGGGCAGCACGATATGGCCCTGGGCGAGTTCGGCAAGGCGCTGGAGGCTGAATCCGCGGGCGCCAGTCATGGGCTGCAGCGGGACAAGCTGGCGCTGGACGACCAGGCGCGCGCCCTGGACCGGGAAGCGGCGGCTGAGCGTGAGAAGGCCAAAGAGCCCGCATGACCATCGAGAAAGAAGACTTCGACGCTTGGCGTGACAATCCCATCACCCAGGCGGTGATGAAGCGCGTAGCGGCGATCGCCGAAGAGGCAAAGCAGCATTGGATGGCGGTGTCGTGGGAAGGCGGAAGCGCCGATCCCCTGATGCTGGCTGACCTGAGAGCAAAGGCGCAGATCGCGAACGATCTCGTCGCACTGAAGCATGAGGACATCGATGACGAACCCAAGCGGCATTCTGCCGACCGAGTACAAGGTTCTGATCGCTCCCAAGGCGATTGACGAGAAGACGAAGGGCGGGATCATCATCCCGGACCAGACGAAAGAGCGCGACCAATTCGCCCAAATGGAGGGCGAGCTGATCGCGGTTTCCCCGCTGGCCTTCACCTACGATGACTGGAAAGGCCATCTGCCGCCGAAGCCCGGTGATCGTGTGCTGTTCGCGAAGTACGCGGGCGCAAACGTCAAGGGCAGGGACGGCAAGGACTACCGGCTCTGCAACGACAAGGATGTCGCGGCGGTGCTGGCATGAGCGACACCGAGGCTGGCCACGAGGCCGAGGTCGAAGACACCGACGCGCCGTCCACCGAGGACATCCAGCGCGCCAAAGATATGGGCTGGGTTGCTCCCGAAGACTGGAAGGGCGCTCCCCCGAAAAGTGGTTTTCTCGACCCGCGCGAATTCGTGCGACGGGGCGAAAAGATCATGCCCATCGTCCGCGCCGAGGCCAAGAAGTGGCAGTCGGAAGCTGAGGGCCTGAAGCGCGAGCTGCAGGCGGCTCGCGATGAGCACCGCGACACGGTCAAGCGCATCGAGCGCATGTCCATGGTGGCGCTCGAGCAGCAGCGGTCCCAGATCGAGGCGAGCTACGCCGCCAAGATCGACATGGCCGCGGCGACGGGCGACACGGATGGCGTCCGGCAGGCCCGCAAAGAGGAAAAAGAGGCCCTTGCGGCGCTCGACAAGCGCTTGGAGGAGCCCGAAGAGGACAAGAAGGCGCGCGAGAAGAAGGCCGAGACCACTGTCCCGGCCGATGTTCAGAAATGGCTTGAGGCCAACCCCTGGTACGAGTCGGATGACGAGCTCAAGGCCGTTGCGACCGCACGCCATGTGAAGCTGCTCAAGGAAAAGCCTGGCCTGTCGCTCGCTGACAACCTGGAAGAGGTCCGCAAGTACGTGGCCAAGCGGTATCCCGAGCACTTCGAGGCAGCGCAGGACGAGGACGACGACGAGCCAAAGCGCGGCTCTCGCGTCGAAGGCGGCTCACGGATCGCAGGCGGCGGTGGCCGCAGCCTCTATTCCAAACTGCCGGCGGAGGCCAAGGCGGCAGCCGACAAGTTCATTGAGCAGGGCTTGTTCCTCGAAAAGGGCGAGACCATCGAGAAGGACAAGGCCAAGGCGCGCGAGCGTTACGCTGCGCAGTATCTGGAGAACGACAAATGAGCGAAGCCGAGATCAAGCGCGGCCCTGGCCGACCCTCGCGTCAGCAGGAGACGCAGCAGCGTCGCCGACGCCGCGAAACGCTAGGAGACGAGCGGCACCTGAAGCTCGGAGTGCCTGATGCTCTCAAGGACCCGAGCTTCGAGTACCGCTGGATCAATGAGACCGGCAACCGCATTCAGAGCAAGACCGAGATGGACGACTGGGACATCGTCAAGTCCCCTGTAGACCCGGCCAAGGACGACGGCGAGGGATCGCCCGTGCGTCGCGCGGTCGGCACGGTAGACGGCAAGCCGCAATATGCGTTCCTCTGCCGCAAGCCGAAAGAGTTCTACGTCGAGGACAAGAAGGCAGAGCAGAATCTGATCAAGGCCGACGAAGATGCGCTTCGCCGCGGCCAAGTGAAGGGCTCGGACGCCCTTTCTGGACCCCACGCTTATGTCCCTGGCACCAATAGGATCAGCCACGGCGGCGAATAGGGGTCATCACCCCATGGTTCACACTTGACGCGGGGCAGGCCGAGCCGCCCGCGCTCAAAGGACTCATCACATGGCTAACGTTGACACTCCGTTCGGGATGCGTCCCGTTGCGGACCTGACCGGCCGTCCTTGGACGGGCGCGGTTCAGGCTTTCAGCACTGCGAGCGGTGACGGTACCGCTATCTACATCGGCGACCCGGTCAAGCTCTCCGGCACGTCCCAGACCATCAACGGCCGCGTCTATCTCGACGTTGACCAGGCGGCGACGGGCGACGTGGTCGTTGGCGTGGTTGTTGGCACTGACCCCGCGATCGGGGCCGGCGCAAACGGTCGCGACTCCACCATCTACCGGGCGGCCTCCACCGTCCGCATTCTCTACGTCTGCACCGATCCGAACGCCGTGTTCGAGATCCAGGAAGTCTCGGGCGGAACCCCCCTGACCGCAGCCGATGCTGGCCTCAACGCCAACTTCGTCGTTGCGGCGGGCTCGGCCACCACGGGCCTTTCGGGCGTCGAGCTGAACAACGCGACCGAAGCCACCACCAACACGCTCGATCTCCAGATCGTCGGCCTCGTGCCGCGCGATGACAACGAGATCGGCGAGCATGCGAAGTGGCTCGTCCGCATCAACCGTCACCAGTACGCCAACCAAGTCGCTGGCATCTAACAGGAGATCACGCACATGGCTGGCGTCATCACTACCGGCAACCATCCGAAGGCCCTTTGGCCTGGGATGCATGCCTTCTTCGGGCGGACCTACAAGGAAAAGCCCGTTCAGTGGCGTGAAATCTTCGACGTGGAGACCTCCTCCAAAAACTACGAAGAGGACACGCTGGTCACTGGCTTCGGGCTCGCCCCGGAGAAGGCTCAGGGGCAGTCCGTCTCCTACGACTCGGAGACCCAGGGCTGGACCAAGCGCTACACGCACGTTGTGTACGGCCTGGGCTACATCGTGACCCGCGAGGAGATGGAAGACAATCTCTATGAGGTTGTCTCGAAGCGTCGCATCAAGGGCCTGGCGTTCTCGCATCGCCAGTCCGAAGAGGTCGTTCACGCGAACATCCTCAATCGCGCGTTCAACTCGTCCTATACGGGCGGCGACGCGAAAGAGCTTTGCGCGACCGACCATGCCACGCTGAACGGCAACCAGTCCAACGAGCTGGCGACCGCGGCCGACTTCTCCGAGGCGTCTCTGGAAGACATGCTCATCCAGATCCGCCAGGCGAAGAACGACCGCGGCCTCCGCATCGCCCTGGTTCCCCGCAAGCTGATCGTCCCGAACAGCCTCATGTTCGAGGCCGAGCGGGTCCTGAAGTCGTCCCTGCGCTCCGGCACCGCGAACAACGACATCAACGCTGTTCGCGCCATGGGCCTCCTCCCGGAGGGGTATGTCGTCAATGACTACCTCACCGACACGGATGCGTGGTTCATCAAGACGGACTGCCCGAACGGCATGACGCACTTCGAGCGTCGCGCCCTCGAGTTCGGCCAGGACAACGACTTCGACACCGAGAATGCCAAGGCCAAGGCAACCCGCCGCTATGCGGCCGGCTGGACCGACTGGCGCAGCATCTTCGGAACCGCCGGAGCTTGATCGGCAACACACGACTGAGGGGCGGGGCCATGTGTCCCGCCCTTTTTATTTGAGAGCGCCGCGCCGCGGCGTTGCCTGCTCCAACGCTCTCAGGAGAGAACAATGAGCACTTCCCGTTTTCCGAATGGCCTGACCAACGTCTCCCAGTCGTCCACCATGGGCATGTTCGGCGCCCCGGACCCGTCCAAGTTCCACGTCTTCTGGGACGACTTTGATCGGTTCGTTGCCGCCGACTGGACCATCACCACGACCGAGGCCGGCGCCGGCTCGGCGACCGAGGCCCTTGGCGACGCCGATGGCGGCGTGCTGGTCGTGACCAACGACGCCGCGGACAATGACGCGGACTTCTTCCAGAAGGTCGGCGAGAGCTTCCTGATGGAAGCCGGCAAGGCCGCCTGGTTCAAGGCCCGGTTCAAGGTGTCCGACGCGACGCAGTCGGATTTCGTCATGGGCCTGCAGATCACCGACACCACGCCGTTGGATGCGACTGACGGCATCTACTTCCAGAAGGATGACGGCGACGCGAACCTTGACTTCTATGTCCGCAAAGATGCGACGACCGGCTCCAACTCGGCCACGGCCATCGCTACTGTGGTCAGCGACACCTATCTTTCGGTCGGCTGGTACTATGACGGCAAGGGCAGCGTGAAATACTACGTCAACGACGCGCACATCGGCACGCTCGATGCGTCGGCCACCTACCTGCCGGACACCGAGCTGACCGTGTCGTTCGGCATCCAGAACGGTGAAGCGGTCGCGAAGATCATGACCGTGGACTACATCCTGGCGGCGAAGCAGCGCTGATCGGCACTCTGATCTGCATTTAGGGGCGGGCCTTCGGGCTCGCCCTTTTCATTTGGAGAGCCGACATGGCGAACACCATCACGAAAACCACCATTGTGGACGGGCCGCGCAACTTGGTGCAGCTCATCAACATCCTGGGCGACGGCTCGGGTGAGGAGACGGACACGGTCCTGGTGGATCGCTCCACGTTCGCTCCGACGAACGGCACCAAGCTGGTTGTCGAGAAGATCGAGGGCCTGAACCACGGCTTCACGGCCCGGCTCATGTTCGACGCCACCACGGACCTCACGATTGTTCATCTGCCCGATGCCGAGTGGTTTCACTACGACTGGTGCGGGTTCGGTGGTGTGGCCTCGAGCCATGCCGGCGCGGGGGCGAACGGCGACATTCTCATCACTACAGCCGGCCTCGGCTCGGGTGACGCCGGCACGTTCATCCTGCAGATGCGCAAGGGCTAGCCGTGCATCAGCCGCACTACGTTGCCGGAGATTTCTGGCGCTGCTGCGACGTGTGCGGGATCGACTACCGCAGTTCGCAGACCCGCAAGCGGTGGGACGGCGCATGGGTGTGCCTTGCCGACTTTGAGGAGCGCCACCCGCAGGACTTCGTCCGTGGACGCAAGGACCGGCAACGCGCGCCCGATCCGCGGCCGGAGCCGGCTGAAGTGTTCATCGGCGATGCGCCAACGCCGGTCCTCTCGCCCTCTGGCGACCCCGTGTTCACGCTCAGCAACGACATGGTTGTGATCTGATGTCCGACTATTTGACAGACACGGCCACGGTCACTTGGGACGAGTCCACGCCAAATCAGGTGAAAGGCAACGTTCCTGACAATGCCATAACCTACGCCAAGATGCAGAACGTGTCTGCGGCGTCGCGGCTGTTGGGGCGCGGCTCGGCTGCCGGGTCTGGAGATCCAGAAGAAATCACGCTCGGCACTGGCCTGAGCATGTCCGGTACGACCTTGACCGCGACGGGCGATGTACTTGGCCCAGCAAGCTCTACCGACAACGCTATCGCCCGTTTTGATCTTGCCACTGGCAAGGTCCTGCAGAACAGCGGCGTCTTGATCAGCGACGCCAATGCGGTTACGCCAGCCTCCAATGATGGAGGCGCCCTCGGCACCACGGCGCTTGCATGGTCAGACGTCTTCTTTGCCTCCGGCGCGGTCCTCAACTTCAATTCCGGCAATTACACGGTCACCCATTCGCCAGGGACGCTGACGTTCAGCGGCGCGGTGGCCGTTGGCGGCAACCTCTCTCTGACCGGAACGCTGACGCAGCTCAGCTACACGGACTTCGCGGAGATCGCGGCACCGAGCAATCCCAGCGCTAACATTGCACGGCTCTACGCCAAGGACGACGGGGCGGGCGTGACCCGCATGTATTTCAAGAACAGCGCTGGCACCGAGACGGTCGTCGGTGGGCGCATCGCCCTTATAGCGGACACCACATACAACGTGGGCTCGGCCCAAACCTACACGACGCCGCAGGCGCTGTACGAGTACATTCGCGACAACGTGGACACCGCGGGCTATGATGTCATTGCACAGCTCACGGATGCGTCGCTCACCACCACATCCGACATCGATGGCCCCCTCACGGGCGGCGGCCGATTCCGCATCCTGGGCGACACGACCACCCCGAACAATCGCATCCTGACGACCAGCACGGCCGAGTACACGCTGGAGATCCTGAACGGCGCGACGGTCTACATCGAGGGCGTGGGCTTTACGCACACGGGCGGGTCAGGTGCGGCCTGTTTCGTGCGGCACGGCTCAACGCTGGTCATCAACGGGAATTGCGAGTTCGGCGGGGGCGCCGGCACGATCGACATTACGTTGCAGAATGACTCCAGCCTGATCCGAGCCGCGAGCTATCGCATCAGCGGCACGCGGACGCGCCATATCTCCGGCAGCAGCAACAGCAACTTATCATCCATCAACAACATCACCACGACAAACGTCTCTACGCCCGTGTGGAGCGAAGCCTTTGCGTATGCCCACGCTTCGGCCCGCCTGTGCTTCCAGTCGGGCGAGACCTTTAGCGGGAGCGCGACCGGCCCGCGCTTCCTGCTCGAGCAGGGTGGGCACATCTTCACGGGCGGCGCCGGCCTCTCCTTCCTGCCGGGCAGCACCGCCGGCACACTGGATGGCAGTTCCAGCTACGACGGGATTCTCGGCTCGCTGATCGCTAGCGGGAATGTCACGTACGCTTTGCCGGCGGGCCCGACGGGAACCATTGCACAGTTCGCGAGCGCGGACTCAACCAATACCGTAGCGATCGTCGATGCCTTCGCGGCCACACCCGTGGTCGGCGGGCGGCGCGCGCAAGGCACCGCGGCCTCTCCCTCCACCCTCAATGCCGCCAATCTGCCGATTGTGGTGTTCGGAGCCTATGGTCGTGACGACGTAGGCTACTCGTCAGGCGCCCAGGCAGACGTTTCGATGTTCTCGAACGAGGCTTGGACCAGCTCGGCCCGCGGAACGCATCTTCGACTGCGTGCGACCCCGAACGGTTCGACGACGCTCACAGAGATTTTGCGCATCACCGGGACGGGCACTCTTTGGGCTCTCGATGGGTCTGCGTCGGCACCATCTGCCGCGTTCTCGACACAGACGAACACTGGCGTCTACTACTCTTCCAACACGTTCAACATCGCGACGCAGGGCGTTCTACGTGCGTCCGTCAGCAGCGCCGGTCTTGTTCTTTCCGTGCCTCTTGCTCCGGCCTCTGGGGGCACAGGTGTTGCATCGGCGGCTCAATATCTCGCAGCGTCCGCAACGCTCGATATGAACGTCACGACCGATCAAGCGCTGACGATCTCGCTACCGTCCGGCTACACTCGGTACAAGATCAATCAAATTCTAGTCTACGAGCCATCCATATCGCTGACGACGGCAGCGGGCGGCATCTACACGGCATCGGCAAAGGGCGGCGTGCAGGTTGTTGCGTCGTCGCAGACCTACTCGGGCTTGACGACGACGGGGCCGGACACGCTCGGTAGCGCGTTCGTAATTCCAGGGACCAACTACAACACGATCTTTCTGGCCGACACGACGCTGTTCTTCTCGCTGACCACACCACAGGGGGCGGCGGCTACGGCCAAAATCGTCCTCTATGTCATGCCGGTTCCGTGATCACCAGTTGCCTGGCTCGCGGTCCTTTGTGCCCTCTCGCAGAGCCTTGCGCTGGTCTGCCGTAGCGGTCCCGTACCACCACGCCAGCTCTAGCAGCCCGCCGAAAATTATGCCGGACATCAGGTGTCCGAAGGAGTCTGGCAACCCGATGCGCCAAAGCAGGACCGCACCGATGCCGCCGGCCCCTACGACATATGCCGCTAGAACAGCGCTCCGTAACATGGGTGCTGACCGTAACGTGTATTCCCGCACCGTCAAGACCAGAGGTCCGTAATGGCGACCAGCGGCACCTCCTCATACACGCGTAACCGCGACCAGATCATCAAAGCCGCGGCACGGAAGATTGGGGCCATCGAGGCCGGCGAGACCCCGGATTCCGAGATGGTTACCGACTTCGCCGAGGCCCTGAACGCATGGGTCAAGCATCAGCAAAGTCTCGGGAATTACATCTGGCAGACCGTTGAGGCGACACTTTTCCTGCAGCAGGACCAGACCCGCTATGTCCTCGGCGCGACCGACCACGCGACCGAAAGCTACGTCAGCACGACCCTGTCGGCAGCAGCCTTAAGCGGAGCGACATCGCTCTCAATCACCTCCGCAACGGGCATGTCAGCCAGCGACAACGTCGGCATCGTCCTGGATGACGGGTCAATCCACTGGACGACCATTAGCGGAGCCCCGAGCACGACCCTCACCATCGCGTCCGGCCTCGCGTCAGCGGCGGCTTCCGGAAATCTGGTCTTCGCCTACACCACCCGTATCGTCCGGCCGCTCAAGATCCTCGCCGCGCGCCGCTACAACTTCGCGAGCGCAATCGACACGCCGATCGACGTGGAGGACCGCGAGACCTATTTCGACCTGCCGAACAAGACGAACACGGGCGTCCCCAATCTCATCTTCTACGACCGCCGCGGCGGGGCCAACTCCACGGGGCTGCTCTACACCTGGCAGCCGCAGGAGGTCATCACCGAGGCAATCAAGTTCACCTGGGCGCGGCCGATCCAGATTTTCAATGTGGCCGGCGACGACCAGGATTTTCCCGACGAGTGGGTGCAGACCCTCCAATTCAACCTGGCGCTCGTCATGGCACCCGAGTTCAATGTTCCCGAGATGAAGCTGGCCCGCATCGAGAAGATGGCGGCGCAGTATCTCGCGGATGTGACTTGGAACGAGCGTGAGCTGGGGTCGGTGTCCTTCGTGCCGGACATGATGCGCTAATGCTGGTCCAATTCGCGACGCAGAGCTACCGGGCGGCGTCCCTCCCGGTAAGCGCGCAACGCTGTGTGAATTTCTTCGCGGAGCGCCAGCCGCCCGATGCGAAAACGCCGGTCGCCCTCTATGGCTGCCCCGGCCTCGTGACGACCATCACGATCGGAACTGGTCCGATCCGCGGTATGCACGTCATGGGAGGGGTCCTGTACGTGGTGTCGGGCGGGCGCCTCTACAGCGTGACCAGCACGTGGGCGGCCACCGACATTGGCGGCAATATCTCGGGGACCGGCGTTGTCTCAATGGACGACAACGGGTCCCAACTGATGATCGTCAACGGGGCAAACGGCTACCTCTACAGCACATCGCTTGGCTTCATCCTAATCACGGACGCGGACTTCAATGCAGCCGAGACGGTGACGTTCTTCGACCAGCGATTTGTATTCGATGAGAAGGGCACGAACAGGTTTTTCATCTCGGCATCTCTGGATGGAACCAGCTATGACGCCGCACAGGTGTCCTCGGCCGAGGCGCGGCCGGATAATGTCGTTGCGGTGGTCCTGAACCAGCAGGTGCTGTACGTCTTCGGCACGAGATCGACCGAGACATGGCAGGATGTGGGTGCGGCGAACTTTCCCTTCGAGCGTGTGCCTGGCGGTGTCATAGAGCGCGGCCTTGCCGCTGCCCACTGTACTGCGAAGGAAGACAACACGATCTTTTTCCTTGGGGACGATCGGGTCTTCTATCGGATGGACGGTTTGACGCCCAAGCGGGTGAGCACTCATGCGATTGAGGGCGCTTGGCGAGATTACGGCACCGTCTCAGACGCTTTTGCGTTCGCCCACTCATTCGGCGGCCACAAGTTTGTGACGGTCACATTCCCGACCGAGAATGCGACCTGGGTCTATGACATCTCGACGGGGCTCTGGCACGAGCGGGAGTCGTGGGACGAGAACGACACGTCGCTCGGCCGCTGGCGCGGGAATGCCCGCGTTGACGCCTACGGGTATGAGCTGATCGGCGATGCCTTCAGCGGCCGGATCGGCTATCTTGATCGTCATACCTACACCGAATTCGGCAACACGATCCGTAGCTCGGCCATCTCGCCTCCGGTCCATTCCGACCGTCAGCGGGTGTTCAACTCTCGTTTTGAGATGGACATCGAGGCAGGCGTCGGCCTCACGACAGGGCAGGGCTCAGATCCCCAGATCATGATGCGCTACTCGGACGATGGTGGCCTCACATGGTCTCGTGAGATGTGGCGCAGCATGGGGGCCATTGGCAAATACAAGACGCGCTGTCGATGGCTGCGCCTCGGACAGGCGCGCCAACGGGTCTATGAAATCGCGATCAGCGACCCGGTGAAGCGGACGATTATTGCGGCGCACGTCGATCTTGAGCCTGGCCAATGAGTATCGACTCCGATGCGGTCGGCACACCGATCCCGGCCGCGGTGGCGGTGTTCCCGTTCACCGATGAAGCCGGGAAGCTGACATCCCACGGCTGGGAAGTGCTCAACGCCTGGCACAAGCAGCACGTCGGCATGGGGCGGATCTTCCCGTGCGATGCAAGTGGAACAAACACGATCACGCTGACGCCAGTCAACGACCAGATGCTGCTCGCGCAATACAGCGTCTATGACGTGTTCATTTTCCGGGCCGCGAATACGTCAACAGGGGCAGTGACGGCGACTGTTGTGCCCAAGAGCGGCACGCTTACGACAATCAAGGTCTATGTGGACGATGGCGCCAATCAAGCCACGACCGGAGATGTGGTGGCCGACTGCGTCTACATGGCGATCTATGCGCCGCATCTCGACGCAGCGGCCGGCGGGTTTGTCCTGAAATGAACGCTGAGATCCGAGAGGCCGGGCTGATCGACATGCCCGCCCTGCTCAGGATGGGACGCGCATTCTTCAAGCAAGCAAGCTTGGATACGCTCACGACATGGGACGACGCCTCGTTCGAGGCCACAGCGCAAATGCTGATCTTAAGTGAGCCAGGTGTCCTGCTCGTTGCGGAGGCTGACGGGCATGGCGTTGGGATGGCGGGCGCCCTCGTATTCCCGGCCTACTTCAACGTGAAGGTCCACGTAGGTCAGGAGCTGTTCTGGTTCGTCGCGCCAGAACACAGGTTCGGCGTCGGCGCGGCGCTTATCGGCCGTCTTGAGGAAGAAGCACGAAGCAGGGGCGCATCCCTGTTCATCGCTGGCGCTGTCGCCGGCCTGCGGGACGCGGCGATTGCGCGGCTCTACGCACGGCGCGGCTACCGGCCCTCCGAAAATTCATTCATCAAGGCTCTTGCATCATGATCTCAACTGGAACGGCCATGCTGGGCGCCGCGGCGCTGTCAACTGGCGGCGGTATCGCGTCGGGTTTGATGGGATCGCGCGCGGCCAAGAGCGCGGGCGATCAGCAAGCGCGCGCGGCTGCCGAGGCCCTCGGCTGGCAGAAGAAGGTCTACGGCGACACCGAAGGCATGCTCGCCCCGTTCATCGGGACCGGGCAGAACGCCTTCCGCAGCATCGGCGACCTATATGGCCTTAACGGCAAGCCGGCGTCCATGGATGGCTTCACGGCATCGCCGGACTATCAATTCCGCATGCGCGAGGGCATGGGCGCGCTGGAGAACTCTGCGGCGGCACGTGGCGGTCTGTTGTCCGGCAACTTCGGTCGCTCTGCCATCCAGTTCGGGCAAGGTCTCGCTTCGACGGAGTTCGGGAATTACTTCGACCGCCTGTTCCGCACGTCGCAGCTCGGCGCGAATGCGGCGTCGTCGCTGGGAAGCATCGGGGCCGGGTCGGCGGCGAGCATGGGCAACACCATCATGGCGCAAGGACAGGCGGGCGCCGCCGGTACGGTCGGCTCGGCCAACGCCATCAGTGGCGGCATCAACTCGGCCGCGAACAACCTGACGTTCCTGGCCGGCATGAACCGCTCCTCTTACGGACCGAACGCGAGCAGCGGGTATCTGCCCGGCGGGTCAAACTTCTCCATCCCGAACGTCCCGCAGGGGACTGGCATCTGGCCGGCGTGACGCACATGGTAGACAACTCCATCGCTCTTGGCGTGAAGCCGCCGTCGTTCGACATTTCCGCCCCGCTCGTGCGGGCCGCGCAAATGCGGGAGATGCAGGTCCAGGCGCAGGCCGCTGAGGTCAAGATGCGCCAGGAGGCGCTCGGCGCCGAGGCGCGCGGCCTGATGCAGTTCGCGAACCATCCTGAATTTGCCCAGCGGTGGGCGCAGTCCGTGGACAAGCTAGCGGCGCAGGGTGTTCTCGACCCGCAGACCGCGGAGAACTATCGCCGCACGCCGTCGCCACTGCTGCTGAAGCAAATCATCGCGTCCACGGAGTCGCCGTCAATCGCGTTCCAGCGGGAAGAAGCGCAGCGGTCGCAGGCGAATGCGGATCGGTCGTTCGGCCTTCAGCAGCAGCAGTTCGCGCTCAATGAGCGAGCCGCGAATCGCCGCGATGAGCCCGAGCAGGTCCGCATCTTGCGGGCAACGGGCGTTGATCCGGCGAGCGCAGAGGGAAAGAAGCTGCTTTTCCCGAAGACGGACACCCCCATCAGCGCCACGGACAAAAAGGCAATCTTCTCGGCTGAGGATGACGTGCCCCGGCTTGAGGCCACGATCCAGAACATCCAGCGCGCTAAAGAACTCAATCCCAGCGTCTACTCGGGCGTGGGCGCCAGTATCCGCGGCACTATGGGCGCCAAGCTGCCGGATATGCTGGTCCCGGACGCCATCGCATCCCCGGAGCGTGGCGCCGCGACCTCTGAGTGGGACCAGCTCATGGGCGCCGAAGCAATCAAACTGATGGGCGAAACCCTGAAGGGGGCGTCAACCGATTTCGAAATGCGCAAGTTCCTTGGCATCGCAGCAGATACGTCTCAGCCGCCCAAAGTGCGCGAGAATGCGATGAATCGTTTCGTTGATCTCGCCAACAAGGAACTTGACCTGCGGAAGAAGCGAGCCTCCGGCCTGCGCAGCGGCGACTACTTCAAGCCTGACGGCGGCCAAGGCGTAGCCGCGCCTGAAGGCGCGATTAAGATGCTCAAGGCCGACCCATCCCTCCGCGAGCAGTTCGACGCGAAGTACGGCGCTGGCTCTGCCGCCAAGGTGCTGGGCAAGTAAATGGCGAACGTCTTCGACCAATTCGACGGCAGGGCGCCGGACGGCCGGCCGCGGATCGAAATCCGCCCGGCTGCCAAGGGCCTGGACCTGGACCCGCGCTCGCGTGACCTCGTGGTACGGACTATTCTGGGCGAGGCTGGCGGGGAGGGAGATGATGGGCAGGCCGGCGTTGCCGCGGTCATCGCCAACCGGCTGCGCTCAGGCAAGTTCGGCAAGTCCGCTGCGGATGTGGTGCTGGCGCCCAATCAGTTCGAGCCATGGTCCCGGCTGGATGCTCGCCAGCGCATGCTCGGCTACTCGCCGGACAGTCCCGAATACAAGCGCGCGAATGCGGCGCTGGAGCGCGTTCTGGCTGGCGACGATCCGACCGGCGGGGCCACGCACTTTTTTGCGCCGGCCGCACAGGCTGCGCTTGGTCGTGAAGCGCCGAAATGGGCGACGGGTGAACCCACCGTGATCGGCCGCCACAACTTCTATGCCCCGGACGGCAAGCCGAAGGCGGCGCAGGCGATTGATCGTTCTCGGCCGATCATCAACAACTCGGATGGCTCGTTCTCAACCGAGCGAACTATCACGGTTGGATTCGACGACGGATACTACAACATCCCCACCATAGTGGACGGCAAACAGGTCTCCGAGAGCGAGGCGATCCAGCACTTTAAGGCGGGCCGAAACAAGGCTGTCGGACACTTTGCGACGCAGCAGGAGGCGGAAGCCGCCGCTAAAGCCCGCTCCGGTGAGATTGGCCGTGTACGAGGGGCGGAAGCGCAGTCTGGACGCAACCCGTTCGACCAGTTCGACGCCCCGGCCGCTCGGCCGCAGGAAGCCGCCTCATTCAATAGTCGTTTCGCGCCCAATCCCGTCGAGGCGCTGATCGCCCCGGAGATGAGTGGCATCCCGTCGAACGCGGCGACCCTCGCTCCGGCCATGCGGCGCGCGGCGGATGAAAGACTTGTGTCGGCTGCAGGCGAAACGCCGGGCGGCACGTTCGCCAGTAGCGCCATGAACACGATGTTGTTGAACATCCCGCGCAATATCTCGGCGGGCCTTGCGGCGGCAACCACTGACATTCCGTTCTCCGAAGCCTATCAGGGCCTCAAGGACATTGATGAGGCGTCGGCTCGGCTCAACCCGAAGTCCGCGATTGCGGGTACTGTGGCAGGCGTTGTCGGCGGCGCTGTTGCGCTTCCGGGCCTGGGTGGCGCCGCGACTACAGCAGGCCGCATGGGCCAAGCCGCTGTCACGGGCGCCGGATATGCAGCCGCTAGCGAACTGCTCGACAGCAAGGACCCGGTCAAGGCCGCAGTGGCAGCCGGGTTCGGTGCTGCGCTCGGTGCCGTGGCGGCCCCGATCGCCGAGAAGGTCGTCAACGTCGTCACCAGCTTCGTGAAGCGCGGCAAGACCGATGTCCGCTTTCTGAACAACGATGGTACGCTGACCCAGGAGGCGGTTGACGCTGCGAAGGCGGCGGGCATTGATCCTGCGGACTTCCATGCCGTTCTTTCGCGCGCCTATGCATCCAAATTTGCGGACCGAGGTGCCTCGCCGAGCACGGCTCGAGACGCGGCAGCGGGCGAGTTCGGGATCAAGCTTTCGCCCGGCCAATCGACCGGCGATTTCACCCGAACCAAGTACGAGCGCGACGCGGCCGGTGGGCTGTACGGCCCATTCGCGACAAAGGCGGCTCGCGGGTTCTTTGACGAGCAGACGGGGCAGGTTCAAGCGGCCCGCGGCGGAGTGCAGGACGAACTTGCCGGCGGCAGCCGTGTGGTGGAGTCCGTGGACGAGGCGGCGCAGGTCGTTCGCGAGGGCATTAAGCGGAAGGCGGGCGAGGCGCGGGCAGACTTTAAGGGCAAGTATGAGCGCGCATTCGACCAAGAGGGCGAGTTCAGCGACATCGCATTCCGCGGCGTCGGCGACCGCATCGGCCGCGCGCTGTCCGACTCCCCGAACCCGGTCATCATTGACGATGTGACCACACCAATCGCGGCCCGCGCGATCCGTGACCTGGACAACATCTCCAATCTCAAGATCCAGAACCTTGCAGACCCTTCTGGAGCGCCCGACCCGTCCAAGATCGTGGCGGTCAACCTGCGCGGCGTCGAGCAGGCCCGCAAGCGCCTAGTGTCATTCTACACTGCAGCCAAGTCCAAAGGCGACGCTTCGGACATTCGGGCGACGCAGCGTGTCATTGACGCCTTTGACGACGAGATCGAGCAGGCAATCACCACTGGCCTGTTCACCGGCTCCGACGATGCTCTAAAGGCGATCAAGGAAGCCCGGATGGCCTACCGGGACTATCGCCGCACGTTCACCCCCCAAGGTCGGGGTGATGATGTGGGGCAGGGCCTGCAGAAGATTATCGAGCGCGACGCTACGGCTGGCGAGGTCGCCAACTATCTCTATGGCGCCAGCCAAGTCGGCGAGAAGGGCGTGTCGTCCCGCATGGCGGTGCGGCTCAAGCAGGTCTTCGGCGAGGGCTCCGAGGAATGGTCCGCCGTCAAGCAGGGCCTGTGGATGCGCCTAACGTCCAAGCCAGAGGGCATGACCGATTTCGGCCCGCAAGCCATGTCCGAACGGATATTCAAGTTCCTGCATGGCCCCGGAGCGGACACGGCCCGCGCGATCTTCGGAAAGGAAGAACTGGCGAAAATGGGCCGGCTTGCGGTTGCCATGAAAAACGTCGTCCCGCCGAAGGATGCTGTGAATTGGTCAGGGACGGCGTACACGATGGCGGCGCTCCAGGGCGGCGGGCTGGGCGGGACAGCACTGTGGTTCGGCTCTGATCCGGCGACCGCCGCGTCACTTGCAGCGTTGCGCGTCGGGGGCAAGTTCGGGCGGGACGTGCTCCGTGGCCGGTCTGCCAGCAAGCACTTCGCCAGCGGGCCTCCCTCAACGGTACAGCAGCCCGGCGGGGCCTATACGGGCTCGACCGGCGTAGCCGGCGGGCTCAGCGGTAAGGAGGCGGAGGAGGCAACTTACCCGTCTCGCTGAAGTGGCGAGCTGGGTGATCATCCCAATCGCGCATCCAATATCCGTAGCGGATGCGGGTGCGGATCATGGGCCACCAGACCAGACACTGAACTATGACAAGTTCAATCAGGCTGCGGATCGGCCAATGCGCGCGCGCCTGCGCTCTCATTAACACGTCGGCTGGACATCGGTAACTGGGGTCGCAGTCCATGAGGGTCAGGGCAGCCCTGGCTGCCGATCCGATCTCTACCACTAAGTAAATCGACCAAAGCATAACCCCGGCCCACAAGAGAACCTCCAGGGCCAGGCTGAGACGATCACGAGGGGCGCGCGGCATCGCCGCAATGTAGTGCCCCGACCCAGGAACATTCAAGGACCCCAAGGCCGCCCCAGGGCGGCTTTTTGCGTTGGAGATCTCCTATAATGGCCGGACAGTTTACTAACCCGTTCCCGCAATTCTTCAATTCGACGCCGACCGTCTATGCGTCGGGAAATCTGTATTTCTACGTCTCCGGCACCTCCACGCCGCTGGACACCTATTCGGACGAGGATCTGTCCGTCGCCAATGCCAATCCGGTCCCGCTCAACTCGGCAGGCCGCCCGGCCACGCAAATCTTCCTCCAGGACGCGGATTACAAAGTTGTCTTGAAGGACAGCGCCGGCACCACGATCTGGACCGCCGACCCGGTACGGGCTCGTGACTCGGCGCTCGTGATCGCGACCAAGACCGGCTCCGGCTCGCCGTCCGGTGTTGTCGCGGGCACCGCTGGCTCTGCTGGCGTGCTCCCCACGATGTACTGGGACTACACCAACGAGATTCTTTACGTCTGCACGCTCACGGGCTCGGCCGCTACCGCGGAGTGGACGGCTATCAACGCCTCCGCAGCGACTCAAACATTTTCCGCGCCGCAGGGCCGGCTGACGCTCACCAGCGCCACGCCTGTTCTCGTCTCCGATGCGACATCCGCCACTGCGGTCTACTATACGCCGTTCGTGGGCAACCTGGTGCCGATCTACAACGGCACGTCAATGGTGCCAACCACGTTCTCGGAACTCACGCTGACGCTCGCCTCTCAGCATGTGCTGAGCACGATCTATGACGTGTTCGTGTTCTCGAATTCCGGAGTGGTGACGCTGGCAACCGGCCCAGCGTGGTCTGTGTCGACGGCTGGCTCTGGCGCGCGCGGGACCGGGTCGGGCACGACGCAGTTGGCGCGCGTCGGCGGCCTTTGGACGAATGCGGTTCAGATCGCCGGGCGGAACGGGGCGACCACGTACACGATCGGCGCGAACCTGGCGACATATCTCGGGTCGATCTTCATCGACGGGTCCGCCGGCCAAGTCACTTGCCACACGGCATTCGGGCAGAGCCGGAAATGGGGCGTGTGGAATGCCCACAATCGCGTTCCTGTCATTCTTAAGGCGGGCGATGCCACGGCCTCGTGGAGCTACAACACCGGCACCATCCGCGCAGCAAACGGCGCCGCCGCCAATAGCCTGACCATTTTCAGCGGTCTTCCGGAAGAGGTCTATCAAATCGATCGCTTCCAGACCGTGGAGAACGGCACCACTGGCAGCAACACGGGCGAGGCGACCGCCGGCATCGGAGTCAACTCGACGACGGCCTACTCGGGGTTCGTTGGCGCTGGCCTCATTTCCGTGAGCGGCATTTCTGGCATTGTTTTCACCTCTACTCTGCACGGCCGTCATGTGGCGCTCCCGTCGATCGGTATCAACACAATCTCGGCGCTAGAGCAGGGTTCAGCGTCTGGCACTGACACATGGCGCGGCGGTGAGGAAGATTGCCTCCTGACCGCGATGTGGCGCGCCTAACTCCAATCATAAGGACTACGGCCATGCGGCTATTCCCCGCCACCCTTTGGCTTGCGCCGATGGCGTGGCTCGGCATGTGCATCGGCGCAGCGGCGCAAGCTCACCACCACCCCACAGAGACGCTGACTGGCGACGTGGCTCGCTTCTACGAGACGTGGATGAAGCCGGACAAGCCGACTTCGTCCTGTTGCAACAAACAAGACTGCTACGCGACCGCGGCACGGTTCGAGAACGGCAGATGGACTGCCCGCCGCCGCGAGGACGGCAAGTGGCTGCCTATCCCCGAAAGCAAGATCGAGCGCAACAGAGACATGCCGGACGGCCGCGCGCATCTGTGCGCCCCGCCAGCCGGTCATCCCCACTACGGACCGGACGAAGTGTTCTGCTTCGGCGCCGGGGCAGGAGGCTGACCATGTTCCAGTTCGTCCTTTTCCTTGTGCTCACGACTACGAACCAGGGGCAGGTCCACACGCTCACCGAGCAGTCGTTCAACACCTATCAGGAATGCGCCGACTCCATCCCCGACGAGATCATTTCGCGGCAGCGGCACATTGCCGAGGCCGGCGCACCATTCGTCATCGGCATCGGCTGCCTGAAGACCGGCGAGAAATCATAGGAGGCCGCAATGAAGGACTGGCTCAAGGCAATCCCCGGCGCGGTCTATGACCAGTCGGTGGAGGTGATCGCGCGCTATCCGCGTGCGGCGTTCTGGGTGATCGCGATCCCGCTCGGCTACTACGTTCTCAAAGGCGCGTTCATTGTCATTAAGTGGGCGGTGCTCTGATGGCTGACCCTCGTTGGCTGGCCGAGGCCCGCACGTTCATCGGCACACGGGAAGCGCCTGGCCGCAAGCACGAGTCGAAGATCCTCCACTGGTGGAAGCTCATCCGCGCCCCGTTCACGGATGACGAAACGCCGTGGTGCGCCGGCTTCGTCGGCGGCATGCTGGAGATGGTCGGCATCAAGTCGTCCCGGTCAGCCGCAGCTCGCTCCTATCTCAAATGGGGCGCGAAGATCGATCGTCCAGTGCTCGGGTGCATCGTCGTATTTGAGCGCGGCCCGCGCAACGGGCATGTCGGTTTCTATGTCGGCAAGGACAGCCGCGGGAATCTCCGCATCCTGGGCGGCAACCAGGGTGATGCGGTCAATATTAAGTCGTTCGATCCTGCACGGGTGCTTGGGTATCGGTGGCCCGTTGGAGAGCCCTTTCCCGTCGGGAAGCCTGTCCCGGTTGAGGACACGGACGAGCCTGTTTCGCGTCGCGAGTCGTTCGCCGATCTTCCTCCTGACGCTGAAGAGGTAGATGACGCCACGCCGTCCACACTGGTCGGGCAGATCAAGCAGTGGATGAACGGCATCGGTACGACGGCTGCGGCCATCTTCTCCAGCATGTTCGACTGGCGTATCGCCGCGCTGGTGGTCGCGGCCGGCCTGATCGTGTTCCTCGTCATTTGGTTCTCAAAGAGGCGCTGATGGACATCCTGTTCACCGGCATCGCTTGGGCCAAATGGCTGGCGGCTTGGGTTGCGTGGCTCGGTATCGGCCTTGTGCCGCTTGCCGTCGCCGCTGCGGTCATGTGGGCATTCCCTCCACTTCGGAAGTGGGCACTTCTGGCCGGCATCGGCTGGGGGCTCTGGTTCTTTGGCTACACACTCGGAGACACCAATGGGGCTGCACGGATCACCAAAGAGTGGAGGGCAGCCGAGCAGCGCGCCATCCAGCGAGGGGCGGATGCCCGCGAACGGGCCGAGCGTGAGATCGAGCGCGAAGATAGCGGCGGTAGCAATGGCGTGCCTCGTGCTGGCAGGGTGCCAAACGACATCTACGACCGTGACAACCCGTGAGGCCCAGTGCAAACCGTGGCGGGCGATCACCTATTCGTCGTCCAAGGACACCAAGCAAACCGTTCAGCAGATCCGCGTGCATAACCGCACCGGCCAGCACTTGAAGTGCTGGAGGTGAGGATGAGCCACGAAGAGATGCGCGAGGTGGCAGAAGCCGCCGCCGATGCCGCGGTTGCCCGTGCCTTCATGCTTCTCGGCTTCGACGCTTCGGATGCCAAGGAAGTCCGGGAAATGCAGGCCGATTTCCTGCATCTCCGCAATTGGCGCAAGAGCACCGAGGCGGTCAAGCGTAAGGCGCTATTGACAGCCGTTGGCGTCATAGTGACCGGCGCAATTGGGTATCTGCTCGTAGCGTTCAAGTGGCCGACCGGAGGCCACTAAGTGGCGCAAGCCCCGCTCTCCGACGAGCTTGCCCAGGAGGCGCTCGACGCCTTCCGCGAGCACGGCGCTAAGGACATAGCGGCCCGCGCGCTCAACCTCCCGCCCAAGACCTTCCGCCATCGGCTGAAGATTGCCGAGGAAAGGGGGATGCACCTGTCCATCCGCGCCCGGACGGAGGTCCACGACGCGGCTGGCAATCTCCAGCGCACATACACCCAGCTCAAGCAAGAGCCCGGCGACCGCTTCGAGCCCCCGGAGGGGTTCGCGGTCCAGCGGATCGCCACCTACACCGGCCCTGACGGCCGGATCGTCGGACAGTGGCAGACCGCCACCCGCGACGCGGAAGACACCCTGGCGGCCCTGCGGACGGTCGTAGACGAGCTAAAGCAGGATCTGCCGCGCGTCGCCCCCACGAAGGGGCCAGAGCACACCAACGCCCTGCTGCTCAACCAATACACCATCACTGACCTCCATATGGGCATGCTGGCCTGGGGGGAGGAGACCCGCGGCGACCCCTACGATTTGCAGATTGCCGAACGGCTTCTGACGGACTGGTTCTCTGCGGCCATCGCCATGGCGCCGGATGCCAAGGTCGGGCTGCTCGCACAGCTCGGCGACCTCCTGCACCACGACTCCCACGAAAGCGTCACGCCGGCCCACCGGAATGTCCTGGACGCCGACAGCCGTCTCCAGAAGGTGATCCGCGTGGTGATCCGGGTGTGGCGCCGCATCGTCGCCATGCTGCTCGAGAAGCACGAACGAGTGCATCTAATTATGGAGGCGGGCAACCACGATCCCGCCTCAAGCGCCTGGCTCCGCGAATTGCTGTTCGCCATCTACGAGGACGAGCCCCGGGTGACGGTGGACAACAGTCCCAGCCTCTATCACGCCTACGAATGGGGCAAGACGGCGCTGTTCTATCACCACGGCGACAAGCGGAAGGTGAAGAACGTCGATCATGTCTTTGCCGGCATGTTCCGCGAGATATTCGGCCGAGCCTCGTACAGCTATGGGCACGTTGGGCACCTCCACAGCGATGAAGTGGTCGAGACGAACCTGATGCGCGTGGAGCGGCACCGGACCCTTGCGCCTGCCGATGCCTATGCTGCCGGCGGCGGCTGGCTGTCGAAGCGCGACGCCAAGGTCATTACGTACTCGCAGCAATTCGGCGAGGTCTCCCGCATAACCCTGTCACCAGCGATGGTCAGCACACAATGACGACATGCGCGTATAAGGACGGCATACTTGCAACGGACTCGTGCTGGACTTTCGGAGATACGCAAACCACATCACTTATTAAGGTGCGGCGGCTCGCCAGTGGCGCGCTTCTCGGTGGAGCGGGGGACAATGACGATCGGTCGGTCGTCACCCTGCTCGACAAGGTGAAAACGTTTGAGAAGTTGCCCAGCAAGGCTGACCTAGCCGCTACTCGTTGTTGCTTTGTGGGGCTGCTCGTTCTTCCCCGTGGAAAGGTCGTGATGATCGATATCGAGCCCATTGAAGGCTATACTCATTTCGATGCACAGGTTTGGGAAGCAAACCGGGGAATTGCTGCGATTGGAAGCGGATCGCGCTATGCGCTCGGCGCCATGGCGGCAGGCAAGAGCGCCAAGGATGCTGTCGCGATCGCCTGCCGCTTCGACATCAATTCGCGTCCGCCAGTCCACACGATGGCCCTTCAGCCCAAGCGATGAACCAAGAACGAATCTTCCGCTACGTGCCGGTGTCGAAGGCGATGGACCATTGCCTTATGGGCTGGATGCCAACCAATGCCTTTGAAGACTGCCGCCACGGCGAATTCTCGGTCCTCATGGAGTACCGCTGCGTATGTCGGGACACGTCCTCGTCAAGCTTCGGTCGATCGTCTACAACGACCGCTTTGAACTCGCCATTACCGACAGAAGCACTGGCGAATGCCGGGTGATCCCGCTGGATGACGACCAGCTCGCGGTCCTCGGGTGGGAGTTCGCGGACGCCCTGATGCAGCGGCACGCCTACCAGAAGCGGCTATCGCGCCAGCCAGTCCCGAAAAGCCGGATGCTCGACTACGGGCCGGATCAGCAGCAGCCAGCCGAGCACCAGCAGGCCGCCGAATAGTGTGAGCCGCAGCGGCCTATTCAGGTGCCTATGTCGCATTCCTAAGTTCCGGCGTGAGCTGTACGGCGAGCCACACAGCGGCATGCGCCGACCCTATTGCCTCATCCCCAGCCGCCGCATTCTTCACCACATCGGCCGCGTTGGTCCAGGCGTCTCGTGCCCGGATGTCCTTCGGTAATTCCCGCATCAGCTTCCTGGCGTCGTCCAGTGTCCTGATTTCCACATCCTGCACCATGACAGGCTTCGGGAACGGGGTACTCCACGGCATGACGCTACTCCACTGAAACGGCGATTCAACGCCCGCCGTCCGTGCCTGTTCCCCGCCTGTCGATTACGCGCATTTTCTCTGATAAAATCAGCACCTTCTTGGGCGCCTTCCTGTGCTCGGCCTCGAGCAATGCCCGCGCGCCGTCCAGACCAGCGGCACGGCCAAGGATCTCGACCGGCTTCCCCCTCGTCACATCAGCCGCGCTCCATTCCGCGATCTCATATCGCAAGTCCTCCGGCGTCATCTCCGGCCGCAGCCGAACGTCGTCAACGCTCGGCGGCTCGCTCAGGCTCACCCGCATGGATAGCCGGAACACCTCACCCAGCATCCCGCCAGGCGTGCTGCGCAGCCATTGAACGGCGGCTTCCTTGAGGCGGGCGAGGGGGTGGGTGGGTTCCGTCATTTCCCGATGCTACACTGCGCCCATGGCCAAGAAAACCGCCGGCAAGCCCGTGATGTGGAACGTCTATGTGATGCGGGCGAAGCGCGTGCAAATCGGCGTGGTGCATGCCGCGACCGAGGAGGAGGCGCTGCAGCTCGCCTATGAGCAGCATAAGGTTCCGCCTCAGAGCCGGTTCAAGGTGAGCGTGGAGCGCTACCGTTCATAGCGCATCACTGGCGCTCGACCATTGGCCCGCATTCTGGCCAGTGGTAGCGGACCTGGCCGTACCGGACATGCGACTGGCCCATGGTGATTTGCTGGCGACAGTCGCCGCAGACCATCGGCGGCTCATTCTTCATCTCGGCGTCAACCCATTCGTCCAGGACTTTCTTGACGTCGAATAGCGGGTCATCGATCATCGGCGGCTCCTCCGTCAGTGATTAGGCAGCACCGCGTTCGGTGGCCTTCCGCCAAAGCCGCAGCGAATTGCCGTAGGCTATCCAGTGCAAGCCGCATCCCCTGCAATGATCCGGCCTACCGTGCTCTGGCGGGCTGGCGTCTGCCTTGCAGCTCGGACACACGAAAACCTGACGTTCGACTTGGCGCCCCCCCGGGACAAGCGCTGACGGCAAGCCCTCTCGTTGGGTGAGAAAGGCAGAAAGAAGATGGTGCTCGGCATCGTTCGGAACGATGGTCATGACCTCTCCGTCATTGATCTCTTGTTTGTGACGCCTGTCGGGGTGGCCGCAGGTACTAAGCAAGCCCGCCAGGGCCTACCATTCGCCGCAACCACCCCCAAGCCTGACGCTCCGGGTTTCGCTGGCGCTCCACCTTAGAGCTCATAGCCGCCGCTCGGCACACGGTGCTCTCACGTCAGGCGGTAACATCTTGTCACCAGGACCGGGTATGCACAGCGAGCCAAAGCGCTTGCCTATTGCCTCGGCCGCCTGCGTGCACTGCTCTTTCGAGGAATAACCAGGGATCGTAGCGAGCGCCTTGCCGGCATCGCCGCTGCCGCCGGCCAGAAGATAAAGTACAAGAACCCATGTCATGCTTATTCTCCGTGTCATCTAGAAAACGAGGCGTGCCAGCAAGCCCACGCCGTTCCAAAACGCGATCGTCAGAGACGACACGACGAAACATACGATGATCGTCTCCATGGGAGAAGTGTTGGGCCTCGGAGGTGGATAGCTAATGTGGCTCATTCTCGGTCCTCATCTATCACCCAAATCGATCGTCGGCGGCGGGTTAATGGGTTTCCATGCGACCGGAGTGTCTTCCGCGCCCCACCAACCACGCGACCACCAGCCCGGCCGCGCAGCCAAGTCGCCCCAATAGGCGACCTTGTAGACCTCGCCATCGTCATCGTCCGGCACATAGACCAGGACGCGCGTCCCATCCCGCGGCGCCGACTCCATCGGCCTCCACGCAACCGCGTCAATGAGCGTCTTCAGGTCATCCATCGGATGGCGCTCCTTGCCCATCAGCGCCAGGCGCGGGCGGCAATGCGCGCCACTCGGACTCCGACATGACGATCGGTGTCGCATTCGGGTGCCGAGCCATCACAAACCCTTCGACCATCACCATGAAATAAAGTGGGTTGCCGCCATAGAGCCGCGTCGCCTCAAGCTCCCGGCGCTCCCGGAAGTATCGCTTCAGGTCGCTGCCCATGACGCGGAACGTCTCTTGATAGAGGGTGGTCATTGTGTCCTCGCTATTCGCTTATCTGTGCATCACACGTTCGATGTAGTCCGCCTTAGCGGCGGACGGCGGAAGCGCGTGGATGGCCTCGCGCAATCTGTGCTCGGCCGAGAGCATGTCGCGCTCCACGGCCCCGTCAGGGGACGGACCAAATTGCTGCCAGATAGCGCAGAGCGTCATCCAACTCTGTGCCGCTTCGGCGATGCGCTGCACCGCGCTCGCAGGTAGTTGGCCGCCGGGTCTCATTTGCCCTCCTGCGCAGACTGCTCATCTCTGCGCATCGCGCGAGCCGCGGCAATAGCTGCCTTCATGTCGGGGAAGTGGCGAATCCCGCGATACTTGGCGATGGTGAATTCCTCCAAGCCGACCGCGAACACCGGGACGCCAGACGACAGGGCGGCGCCGATCTCGACCCAACCGCCCTTGAGAACTTCACCAGGCTCCCGATAGGCGATCAGCACTCGGCAGCCGGCGGCCTCCGTCAAGCAGCGGTGCCAAAGGTCGTGAAAGTCGGAGGTCTCGCCTTCGCCGGCTTCATCGATCCAGGTGGAGATGATGGGCTCCCCCACCTTGTCGCGCAGGAATCGCCAGCGTGGCGCGTGCTTCGTCTTGCTTGCGATGTAGATGCCGTCACGCATCGTTGTCCTCGCTGTTCAGGTAACTGCGACGGCAACCGGGCAGTCCCGGAACTCAAGGCGCCCAGACCGTAGCAGCGCTCGCGCCTCGTCATGCGTGACGAGATACATGATGCTGTAGTGGGCGATCAGATGCTCCTCGTCGTCCGCGGAGAGCATGATCGGGCCATTGGGACCGTCCTTGGCGTGCTCGCGGGCCGCCTGCTCGACAAGGCTATCGAACCATCTGCTCATGGCTTCCGCTCCTGTGGCGCTTGCTCACCGTCAGCGCGGGGCATGGTGAACACCATTCTCGTGCCGCACCGCCCGCAATTTGCGAACGGGTTGGATGTCCATCGCGACTGATAGTCGTCGCACCCGTTCGGGCATCTGGCATTTCGGAGCAGCGGCTGGCGCTCAGTCATCGGCTCTGTTCCTTCTCACCGTCAGCGCCATCCATCCTGTCGGCCTCGTGACACGCTGCGATCCACTCGGCCTCTGCGACGCACAGCGCCTCCATGGCGGCATCCATTCGGCGCTTTGCTTCAAGCGCCCGGTAGTGCGCGGCATAGCGCTCGCCATAGGTCGGTTCGCACATGGTCATCGTCAATGGACCCCCGCCAGATAGCCGCAGGCGACGCCCCCGACGAACAGCGCGACGCAGCGGGCAAATTCCCACGGCTCCGGTCGCACGAGGAAGCTGCAGCCGATTGCGATCGCAAGTGTTGTCATGTCGTCCTCGTTTCTGTGATGACACTGGCGTTCATGCCGCCGCGGCAACCTCTGCCCAGAACTCGTCATCGATCTGCCGGTACGCGGCCTCTGCCTTCGGGTCCTGACCCGTGATGGCCTTGAAGCCGGCAGCATCGATTGCGATGGTCGATCCGAGGTCACCCCGGCGGTTGTGGTAGTCGAGCAGGAAGCGCGCCTGCTTGATGTCCACCGCGTGGCGCCGGTAGCTCTGGAATTCGGCCCACGTCTCCGCGTCAGTGGCGAGCGAGCGAGCAAGGCCCGTCTGGCAAGCCTGATCGGCGCTGTCGATGTAGATGATCTCGATGAAGCTGCGGCCCATGTCAGTCTCCCAGTCTATTGATCAGCGGCGGGTCGGCCACTGCGGGACGTTCCGCCAGCCTAGAAACTCATCGCCCTCGTCGAGGCTGACGGCGTGGTATCGCGAGCCCTCGCCATCGTCTCCGGTCTCACGAAACCAGCCGGTCGTCGGGTGGCCGTCCTCATCGCACGTCTGGCATTTTTCGCCGTCAGGGCATTCGTATTCGTAGCGAAGCCGATAACCATTGAGGTACGTGGCGGCGAAGGAGTAGACCTTGCCGTTGCGGGCGCGACGAACAGCGACAATGAACTCGCCCTCGGACCCATGGGCGACAGGTGGATTCTCGGAGCTGCCACGCCACGTCTCGTCAGTCTTGTCCATCTCACTTCTCCTCGTTGAGGGGCGCTGTGCTGCTGTATGTGCCGGTCACGACTGCTCAATGCGGGCCGGGGGCGCGGGCATTTCGATGCGCGTCCAGTGCGTGTGGTAGTCCGGCCATCCGCCTACTTGCTTTCGGATGATGGTCGGCAGCGGGTCGGGGTCCGCATCCGTCTTCACCGCAATCTCGATCTGGACCGTTAGTCCCACGTCGAGGGGCGACCCGACGTAGGGCGGCTCCACGATGGGGAACACCCACCACAAAACGGCGCCTTCATCCTCGGTCCACTCGCTCAGCGGGCGCGCTTGCAACACGTCCATCCTCAGCCCTTCCTCTCTGTCCTGTGGTCAGTGAGATCGGCCGCCGGGAGGGCCTGTTCGGCTGTCCCGGCGGCCTCCAGTCCCTCAGCCGTTTGGGTCAGTGACGGCGAGGGCTCAGCCGCGGCGCGTGTTCGCTGATCGACCAGATCGAGCATGAAATGCAGCCATGCCTTGACCTTCGCGGCATCTTCGGCCGACAGCTCAAGGGGGATGTGCAGCGATGCGTGACCTTCCTGCAGGGGCAGGACCGCCTGCGGCGCCTCTGGGTAGCGCAAGTAGACGACCCGTTCGCGGTGTCGCGTCATGCCTCGGTCCTCGCTGATACTGTGGCAGCGCGGCTCACGCCTTGGCGAACCGCTCACGCATCCCTCTGTCGTGGATGTCTTGCTGCCCGGCGGAGATCTCCTCGCGGGCTCTCTGAACCGCCAACAGAGCGTTGGTGTACCGCGGGTGCGCCTGCAGCATCTCGATCCGGTGGATCATGCTGTCCAGGTCATTGACGATGATGGAGGCTTCTCGGCTCAAATCCCGTTCCATTGCGGATCTCCTGCTTGCTGCCTGTTGCTCGATTTCTGTCAGTAGTTTTGGGCTCGGTCCTCGCATGGCGCTCACGACTGCCCCTGCGGCGGTGATGCCGCGCCAGTGCCATCGGGCGGACACACCGGCCGGTTCTGGCCCTTGACGATGTCGTGCAGCAGCAGATGCTGCCCGCACTTCTGGCAAATGGAGAACCGGCGTACCGCGGTCCCGACGCGAGGCTCGACGGGCTCAACCGGAGGCCGGTCCTCGATCGTGTGAAGCATCTCAGGCGTCCAGCGGCGGTCCTTCACGGCGGGCCCTCTCTCGTTGATGCAGCGGCAGTGCCATCGGGCGAGGTGAGGGGCCGCCAATGCGTCGGCGCTCCGTCTGGATCGTCTGCGTTCCAGGTGATCGAGCCGTCCGGCGTCACCCACATCCCGACCGTGCCGGGGAACAGTCCGTTCTTCTGGATGTGTCCCCACTGGAGGGGCCAAATCTCCTGGGCCTTGCCGCCCTCCATCCAGGTGAGTTCGATCACAGTGCCGTCTTTCGGCGCGGTCTCGATGGGGAGCCATTCGCGGGCGGCCGGACCTCCGGCCTTATGACCGGGATTACCCCGGCCATGCCCGTCGAGAGCCAGCTTCGCGGTGGCGCCGAGATTGGCGAGAATGTCCTCGGCCGGGAGGTCTATTGGCATTCCGGCCATGTAGACGACCTCCTCAAGCGCCGCCTGTAGTCGCTCGATCGCGGCACGGTCCGCGACCAGCGCCTTGGCCACGTCATCCGAGAAAGTCGCGCCGTCCCAGTAGACGACCGGACCATCTGGTGCATCGGCTCCCACCGTCCGCTTGAGGTCGAGCAGGATGCGGACATGCTCGTCTTCCAGCAGACGCCAGAAGCGCGCGACGTGGTCGCTCATCGGGGTCTCGCAGGCGTCGTTCACGGCTGACCTCCCGCGCGCTCGGCCACGAGGTCGCCCAGCTCCATCAGGAGGCGGGTCGTCTGCCGCTTGGTGTCGGGGCGGGCGTCGCCGCCGGCCTCGCGGGCGAGGTTCTGGCGGATGAGCCGGGTCCGGCCGCGGATCGCGAGGTCAGTCGGGAACCGGGCGTCCAGCGTATCGAGCAGCGGACGGATGTGAGCAGCCGCCCCAGGTGGCACAGTTTCGGCACAGATATAGGGCGATGTTCTTGCAGCGTTCACGCCTAGATCGGCGGAACGGTCGTTATTTTCCAAGGACTTAGCCTTGGGAATATCGTTTACACCGAGATGATCTGCCATGAGAAACACCCTATAACATTGGGTTTGTGAGGTCAACGGCACAGTTTCGGCACTGGAACGGGCGGTTAGCTCAGCCGGTAGAGCGCGTCCTTTACACGGACGATGTCGGCGGTTCGATCCCGTCACCGCCCACCAGCCGGCCCCTGCGGCATCGGCATCCAGTGCGTGGCTTTGGCGACGCTGCCGCCGCTGTCCTTCTGCCAAACGTTGTGCGGCTTCCCGATCCAGCGGGCCGGATAGGCGCACTTCACGGCGAACGATTCCCACACGAGGATGCGGGTGCCGTCCTTCGGCGCCGTAGCGATTTCCTGCCAGTCCATTCACACCTCCGCTGCGTCCTTCTGCCAGTCCGGGTGATGGTGCCCGTAAGTCCGCTCCAGCATCCGCACGGACATCCCGAGCGCGCCGGCCGCCTGCCACAAGTCCACCCGATCGTGCATCATCCACGTCGCCCTGGTGTGCCGTAGGGTGTGGGGCGTTACTGCATCGTCCAGCCCGGCAGCCTTGCGCGCCGTGACCCAGGACCGCCGCAGCTTCGTCACCGGCCGCCCATCGTAGTGAACCACCCGCTTCGCCTTGGGGTGCGCCTGCTCGTCCAGCCGGCGCCACCGCCGAAGGTGCGCCAGGATGCGCGAGCCGAGCCGCACGCGCGGCGTCCGCTTCGTCTTGGACTCGGCCTTGCCCGGCGCCCGGCGCCGCATCGTGCCGCTGTGCAGGTCCACCCAGGACCATTCCAGCCCCAGCAGGACACCCGACCTCGAGCCCGTGTAGAGGCCGAGCAGGATGAACCGGGCGAGGTGCGGCGTGCGCCTGGCGGTCCGTAGGAGCTTCGCGGCCTCGGATCTGGTCAGCCATCGCTCGCGACCTTCAGCCTTGTCCGGGAGAACCACGGTCGGCACGACGGGGAGGGGGTGCTTGTGCGCGTGCCAGTACCGGACGGCAGCCCGGAGGGTTTCAAGGTCTCGGCGAGCCGCCGAAGCCGGTCGGTCAAGCGCATACGCGCGACAAGTCGGGCCAGCGATTTCAGAGACACGCTTGCCCGACCACCACCGGAGAAGATTGCCGATCGTGTGAGCGACGTTCTCGGGGCGGGCTGTGTGCGGGCCATGTTCCTCACCGTAGACGTTCAGGACATCGTCGATGAGCGGCGCGGGGCTGGGCTCCGGCCGGTGCTTGCGGGCGAGGTACGTTTGGAGAGCTGCTTCAGCTTCTCCACGGTCAGATTCGCCGCAGCCCGTGCGGATGAACGCTGCTCCATCTCGGATGACCCATTGGCCTCTGCGGCTATCGAGCCAAAGCCGCGGCGGCGCCCTTCTTCTCGGCATTTGTTGATCCATTCAGCCATGTCGGCGGGCGTCGTGTAATAGCGGCGCCCGATTGGGAAGATCAGGAGCATACCGCGATCGGCGGCGGAACGCAGGGTCGAGACCGTCAGCCGAGCGGCTGGGAACAGCTCGCATGCGTGCTTAAGGGTGATCGGCTCGTCAGCGTTCACGGTTTTCTAGACCTCGGTTTGGTGAGCAGAAGTCACTGAGACACATCCAGGAGCCCGAGCTGCTTAGGCGGTCGAGGCTTCTCGATGAACAAATCTTGCTGCCGCAAGGCTGCAGCGACCCGCTTGCATGCCAAATCGAAGTAGTTTGGCTCTAGCTCAATGCCGACGAAGCGCCGCCCCAGTTGGACAGCAGCCATGCCCGTTGTCCCCGAGCCCATGAAGGGATCTAGGACGGTTTCGCCGGGGGTAGACGCCAGCGCGATCGCCCATTTCATCCAAGACAATGGCTTTGGACATGGGTGTCCGGTTTTTTCGGCTGTTTCCGTAGACTCGATCGCAGTGTGTTTGGCGCCCATGTGAAGGTTCGGCGCGCGACCGTACAGCAGCGCGTGAACGAAGCTGCTAAAGCCCCATGTGTTGCGTCCGCAAGCGGCTGGCAGATATACGCCGCCCATGGCTGTCGGCGCCGGTAGATGCCAGATCGCAGGCGGAACCCCGAAGACAAGCCCACGGCCGTCTTTTGTCAGGCTCAGGGCCATCTCAATGGCCGGGACCACGACGGCGCGGTAATTCTCCGGCGTGTCGGAATAGCTCGCATAGCCATCCTTCACGAGGACGCGGTCGGTTCTGCGGTCCTTGGACGCCAAATGAGTGCCGAGATTTACGCCGTATGGCGGGTCGGTAATCAGCAGATCCACGTCATTCAACGTCGGCATTACGTCCCGACAATCGCCCAGATAGAGCGACACGCCATCAGCAATATGTTCGACTCTGTTCATGCTCATTGACAATCAGTCTTCGCCATCGGGCTTGTAGACGTTCACGGTGATGTTGATCGGCGACCACTTCATGAGGCGGCAAACAACGGCCACACCGAGGGTGAGGGAGGCGCCAGCCGCGCCAACCAGAAAGAGCGCGCCTACGAGTGAGAGAGCTGTCCCGGCCATTCCCATGGTCATCCTCACGTGTCCGTCATATGTGCGGCCCGCTCACGGATGCGGCGGGCCGCAATTCTCGTTACGCCGCCTTCTTCTTCGTCACGCGCCCGGCGATGGTCAGAACGGGCTTGGTGCCAAGCGAGACAGGCGGGACGCTAGAAACGTTGAGGTGAGCGGCGGCAATCTCGACCTTGAGGGTGTCGAGCACCGTGCGGGCAAGTCCGATGTGGACGCGGGCCTCCTGGTGGGTCATGTCGCCGCTATCGACCCGAGACCAAATTTCCATCATCTTCTGGCGGATTCCTGCGGTGTCTCGCATTTACCTTTCCTCGGAGGTCCTTGAAGATTGCCCCTAGTTCCGCGACCTCTTTCTCGAAACTAGAGAGTTCGTCAGCCCGCTCTTCGTCGGTGAGCGGCACGTCCATGAGCGGACGCCAAGCGACCTTGGACCAGACTCGCATGGCGAGGCTTTCGGTCTGGGTCGGCGCGTTGTCTATGCCGCAGAAAAACCCTTCGCCGGCTTCAAGGACTGTGACCTCGCAGGCGTAGGGGTCTGTGAGTTCATCGACTAGCCAGAACAGTTCGTCCCGGCCGCGCGCCAGCACGACCCCTAACGGGGCCCTGTCTCCCTTCAGGCGAACCAGGAACGGAACGTAGTCGGCGCCGAGCCACGGATCATCGTTGAGGTCGCTCAGGGCCGCTCGCTCCTCGTAGGTTAGTCGCATCAGTCCTCGCTAATGCTTCATCAGCGCCGGTCGGCAGTCATTTCCGCTTTCGACAGCCGGCCAACGAACGGTCCGCCGGGCCATTGTGCGAGCACTCCGCCAGCGGACTGGAAGATGCGGCCGGAGCCGTTGCACGTTCCGCATTCGTCGGCGCCCATGAAGTCGCCTCCGTCTATGGTGTACGAACTGCGCTGACCGTGGCCTTCGCAGTCATGGCACTTGATCTCTGTCCACTTCGCCATATTGCCCTCACTCATTCCGCAACAGCGCGACTGGCGCGCAGCACGATCTGTTCGCCGCGTTCATGGTCACCCGTCGCGCTCCACAACTCGTCTGCAACGGACAGAGGGTTGATGCGATGCGCGGCCCAGAAGGCGCGCTCGTTCTCCTGGTGCTGCGTGCGGTGGTGTGCGCCGCAGAGCGGAACGACCCATTTGTCGTCGGGCTTCTCGCCGACCCCGACCTGGCGCTTGCCGAATTGGATGCTCGAGAAACGGACGTGCGCGGCTTCGGTTGTCGTCGGGTCGCCGCATATGACGCAGGGCAACCGTCGAATATAACGCAGGTGTTTCTCGGAATGCTGCCGGGGCTGGCGGATCATGTCAGCTCCCACGCGGTATATTCGCTGAGCAGCGCATCTGCCCGGTTGCCGGCTGGCGTGCCGACGACGGTTTCGCTGCGTGACTTCACGTCCAGCAGGAAGCGCACCACGTCGGCCGCCTCGTCATCGCAGGCGATCTTGGCGTAGGGCTTCGCCTGCAGCTTCTGCTCCTCCAGGAAGCGCCAGAACGAAGGCTTCCCGCACGCGATGCCAAGCCGCTGTGCATAGGAGGGTGCCCCGGCAGGGTTCGGCTGCCGGGGCTGTGCGGTCGGAACTGGCGTCTTGCTGGACGCGGCCTGCTCCTCTTGCTGTTGACGGGGGTCGAGCTTGGCGATGCCGAACCACGCTTCAGTGCCGGGATGCGGCATGCCGCCAACGACTTGATAGGCGAGGTCAGCGCTTTCGATGGGGACCTCGAATACGACTTGCACAACCTTGCGGCCTTTGATGACCTTCCAGTCGCTATACGTGGCCCTAAATGCGGCGGCGGTCATCACGCGGCCTGCTTCTTGAGGGCGTCGATCTTGTTCATCACTGCCGTCTTGAGTTCGTGCAGCTCGCCGGCCTCAAGGCCTGCAAACCGCCGTGCCTCTTTCTGCTCGTCGCTGTTCCACCACGTTCCAAGCGCCTGCGGGTCGGTGCTCGTGCGGACGATCTCGTGAACCACCTTGAGGTAGGCCGCCTTCGTCTCGCTGACGACGTTGGTCTGCTCCTTGTCGTAGAGGGCGAGGCCGAACGGATTGCCGAATGTCATCAGGGCGCGCTTCATCGCGTCCGTCTCGGCTTCCTTGATCGCGCTTTCGTGGGCTTGCCCCAGATCAACGTCGATCCCGTGGCCGGCGCCGACACCCTCTCGGGTGACTATAGTGTCGCCAGCGAAGGCGACGATACGCACCTTCGCGATGTAGGAGACGCCCCAGCCGTCCTTCTGGCTCTGGCCGATCTTGCGCTCGCGTTCGGCGACCTGGCGGATGTCAACCGTTTCCCGTGTCCAGCCGTCGAAGCCGAAGATGCGATTGGCCTCGTCAATGGCCATCCAGCCTTCGATGTAGGAAACCTTGCGCCCACCTTGATCGCGCTTCTTGACGTGCGCGCTGGAGAGCGGAGCGGCGAGGGCGGACTTTTGTGCTTCGGTGAACATCTCACAACCCATTCTCTGCTTGACCGTCGCGGCGCCTGCGGAACAGCCTGCAGATGCCGCCGTTGATGTTGACGCAGCGCATGAACGGCTCTTGGTCCGCCCATCCGGTTCGCGTCACGAAGCCTTGGCCTTCCAGGCGAGGAAACTGCGAGCACAGCCAGCGGGACGGATGTTGCTTCCGGCTCTCCGCATGGACGTTGTCGCAGTCCTCGCAGAAGGTCGTCATTCGGCGGACTGCCGCTTCGTTGCATCCAGGTAGTTCTGGATAGCCTTCCTGCCATTGAGGCAGAGGGCCTCGGTGGCCACGCGATCTTCTTCAGGGTCACCCCGTAGAAACCGCCGGTCCTGTGTGGCAGTGGCGACCGCGTCAACAAGCCAGTCGGCCCAAAATTCGGGTGTCTCTCGGTTGAACATTGGTTGCCTCTTCATTCCGCGGCCTGCAGCCTGAACTGCTCGGTCGGCAGTGCGTCGAACGAGCGCTGCGTCTCGGCGATCAATTCCAGGAGGTCGGTCAACTCGTCCTTGGCCTTCTGCATCTCGGCCATGGCCAGCGTGTCGAACTCCGGGCGCGACTTCAGGACAAGCAGCCGCTGCCGGGCGTCCATGACATGGCGCCTGATCCACGATGCCTGCCGCTCCAGGAACCAAAGCTCGTTGTCCATCTGATCCCAGGTCATCAGCGTGTCCTCGGTTGGCGGCGCATCTCGCCGCTCAGCTTTGCTGCCGCGTAGGTCGCCCGAGCACGGAAGCCGCCGATCCGCTCGGATTTCTCGGCCAACTGCTCGAATGCGAATTTCATGTCGCCGATGCTGCCGTTGGCATGAGCTGCGCGGGCGTAGGCGAGGGCGACGATAAAGGGGCCGGCGATGGCCTCGATGGATGCAAGCTCAAGGGTGATGCCGTCCCGGAACGTGCCGGTCTCGGTGTGCTCGTCCTGGCAGTCGTCTTTGACCGCGAATGCGCTATTGGGTCGGGACATCACATGCGCTCCAGAAAGAATGCGAACAGAAGGGCGAGAATGCCGATGGCGACGATCGCTTTGACGCCCGGCGCGTTGTTCGGGAGGTCCGCCGGCTGGTCCTTCATGCGCTGGTACTCGGCATGCATGGCCTCTAGGCGGTCGACGGCGCGGAAGTAGTCCTGGGGCATCACGCGGGCTCCTCTGACGGACCAGATTCCGGAGCCGCGGCTGCCGCATCGTCTTCAAGCTTGAACTCGATGGCGTCGACGATCAGCTTGGCGATGCGGTTTGATGAACCGAGAAGGTGCGCTTCCATCTTGATCGCGGTCTCGAAGACCATGTCGAGATGGAGCATTTCCATGTTGCGCCCCTCCAGCTTGTATTGCTGGTACATGGCGCCATCCTTGATCGTGCCGATGTCGTGATATTTGAGCGCCATATTGAGGGCGATCGAGGCCACGACATGCGCGGGTGCAACGTGCGCGTTCTCCATCGCCTCCATCCCGCTGAGAGGGTCGGCGGCAGAAAGCGGCTGGTCGGTCTCGCTGTCCATTACGCTGCATCCTTCTGCTTGGTGGCGCGCTTCGCGACCTGATCCGCGATCATCTTCTCGGCGGTCTCGCGCTTGCGGGTGATCGACATGAAGGCGTAGAGCGCCGCGCGCTCGGCAGCCGGGAGGCCCGGCAGAGCCGCATTGACCATGTCCGGGATTTCGGTGGCGCTGATCGTCCACGACGCCGTCACGTCATCGCTCACGATGAAGGCCGGGGCGCCGTGGCGGTCGTAGATGGTGTGGGTGTCGGGCATGACGTGCTCTCCGTCTATGGAGAACACACTAAACCAAACTGGTAGGGCTTGCAAGAAAATAATTTAGCCAAAGTGGTAGAACGCGAAACGCGCGTTACCAGAATGGCTTATCGGAAGGTCGGAATCAGCGGCGGATGGCGCGGATGATCTTCATGGCCTCTTCGCGCACCTCGGCAGGCTGGCCGCGAAGCAGTTGATCGGCGCTCGGCTGGTCCGGGTGCCGATACAGGTCCTCGGGGGCGATATCCAGCGCCTCGGCCAAGGCCGCCAGCGCGTCCAGATCCGGCCGGCGTTCGCCCGTCTCGTAGCGAGAAATGGTCACGTCGCTGACAGGAGGCTCGAGCCTGGCGCCGAGCTGCTTCTGGGTAATGCCGGCCTTCTCTCGCCATTCGGTGAGATAGACCTTGAGCGGGCGCTTGGGACCGATGCGGGCGACCATGGGACCAGTGTTGTGCCAAGACATTGATATCTCGTCACTATCCCAAGATGGTAGGTTGCGCCGGAACGTGGTGCTTGACGTGCCTACCAGTTTGGTTTAGTAACGGCGGACCATGTCCGCTGGCACAGCACTACGCACGAAGCGCAAACAGATGGGTCTCACCCAGGACGCTCTCGCCAAAGAGCTGGGTGTGACCAACGTCACTGTGTCGAGGTGGGAAACCGAAGCGCGCAAGATCGACGACGACTTGCTGCCGCAAGTCAGCGCCTACCTGAATCTTCCGCGTGATGTGTTGAGGCCCGACCTCCGCAAGCTTCTTGCAGGGGAGGCCGGGAAGTGAGCGCGTTAGTCCATACGGCTGCGGTGTTGTCGCTCGTAGGTCATGAGCAGCGCCTGCAGTTCGGAGATGACCGCCGGTATGGCCTCTATCGGCAGGATCTGATGGAGCGCCGCGACCCTGTCGGACCCAAGTCCGCCGGGGGCTGGTTTGCTGCTCACCCATGTGAGCCAAGCGTGGCCGTTCGCAGACTCGACCCTGCCAAGCGCGGAGGTGAAGACCTCCGGCGCCGGCACAGGTTCCACAATCCGGTATTTTTCGGGCATTGCAACGCAGCCCATCTTCCCAGCCCTCCTGTCCGCATCTTCCCGGCACAATGTCGGGTTGATAACGGTAGGGGCTTTCATACTTTCGTAATACTTGGTGCTGGTGCGTACAGCAAAACCACAAAAAAGTGCGCCCATTGGCAGGGAACAAACACAATTCCGCCATGGTTGTATTTGAACGGCACGCAATCATCGGCATTGCCCAAGGTCATTACAACTTTCCAGACACTCGATAGGCGCGTCGCTGCCCCCCGGCACGCGCTTAGCGCGGCGGTCGCCCCGTGCACCTCCGGCCGTCGCGCAACTCTCCCGAAGCCCGTGACCACTTCCTCCCAACTGTCCGGGCCAACTTGCCGCGGCGCGATCGTCGCTGCCGCGGCCCTTTATTCAGACTCGCGGCCCGGCATCGACGGGTGCCTGCGCCGCGATGCTGCCCCTGCGACGGCAAGGAAGGCAGCGCCAGTGGGATACATGATCTGGTCCGCGACTGGCACCAATTTCCACCGCGTTCGGTCAAGGGACTTCCTGAACGCGCCGCGCGGGCGCGCAGCACCGAGGCCATTTGGTGCTGCGCGCCTCTCACAGCCCCGATGCGGCGTGGCGGCGGTGAGGGGAAACTGATGGCAACGATCGCGTATGGCGCCCTCTACTTGCTCGCACTGGTCGCTGGCGCCTGCCTGACGGTGTTCGCCGCCGAATGTTTGGTGCGGTTCATCGTGTTCGGAATTTGAATGACGTTCGGTGCGCTCCTTGCCGGGAGCAGCCGACCGAAAATGACGCCGCTGCCGGCGGCGTAGATCGAAGTGAACGTGAGTGTGTCGTTCTCCATGGCCAAACCATGGAGGTATGTGTGTCCGAAAAAACGGAAAAGCGTTCCGGAGCCCCCACGATGCGTGATGTTATCGCAGCCGTCGCCGGACCGAGAGGGTGGAGCGACAACCGCAAGAGCTGGCTCGATCGCGCCGCCCGGCGCGCGGAGATCAGCTTTCGAGCGTGCAAGGCGTTGTACTACGGGGAAATCACTGACCCCGAACATAAGGCGGCGCGACGGATGCTTGCGGCAGCTCGCCGCGCCGGGATGCAAGAGGCCCAGGCTCTAGCCGATCGGTTCGACTCGATCGCGAGGTCAATGAATGACACGGATTCGAATAGCTACAGCGCGGATGTTGCTGCGCTTCTCCACGCGGCTCGCCTCCTTCGCGGTGTGGCTGGCCCCGGAACTGATTCCGGGGAACCACAATGAGTGAGGTCGTCTACTTCATTCGCAACGAGCGCACGCAAGCCGTAAAGATCGGCTTCGCAAGCGATCTGCGTTCGCGCTTCTCAGCGATCAAGACATCTGCGTCGGACCCTGTGGTTATAGCAGCAGCTATTCCGGGGGGCGCCGGCACTGAGAAGAGGCTGCACGATCACTTTAAGGAACTCGCCACGCAGGGCGAGTGGTTCCGCGACGACCCAAGCCTGTCTTCGGCGATAGAGGCGTTTGCCATAGCTTATGACCTAGCCGATCTTATCGACGCTCAACTCCCTGAACACTTACAGGAGTCGATGCGGGGCGTCACTTGGCTGCGAAATCTTCAAAAGATCACCGGGGAGAATGATTACCAGACCGCCGAGCGGTGCCGTGTCACGCAGGGCCGGGTTAGGGGCATAAAGAACGGTCGCTACAAATATCTATCTCACGCTGACACTTTGAGGATTTTGGCTGCCTATGTTGGCGCCCTCTCCGAAGCGATCTTGCAGGCGCGAGTAGCCGGCGAACCCACTCATGAATTGCAGTCGCGTATCGAAGCCCTGAGATCAACGGGCCGAAGACTACTGCGCCAAGAGGACAAACTCCATCTTTACGGACAGGAGCTGAGCGATGTTGAACATGCTTTCGAGAGTTTACAATCGTCTCTGCGACAAGATCGAGGCGAGCACAGAGCATCAGTTGCGCATGGCGCGGAAGGTGGACCCACAGATTCCGGGTCTGCCTCGGTACATCGCGATTGGCTCCTTGTTCAAAGCCGCGAAGCACGAGCGGGATAGCACCCTTTTGGCGGCGCTGCGCGCCCAAATTGCGCGACTTGAGCGTCTTTCCTCCCGCTAAAGGTCCATACCGATGCACATCACGCCGCCGGGAGAGATCGAGCGCAAGTTTATCTCTGAATACAGTCGCGTGCGATCGCGGCTGTGGGCGCCACCGGCCCACATCCGTCCCAACCCGCCAATGCCGGAACCGGAGATCCGTTCCGAGCCCGTGCTAGAAATTGTCTGCGCTACGCCAGATCCTGAGCCGATCATTGCTCAGCCCAAAGAAGCATTGCCGGCCGAGACGCGTCTCACATGCCGTTTCATATTCGAGCACGTCGCGGCGTTCTATCGCATCACCATGGTCGATCTCCTTTCCAGCCGCCGGCAGGCCCGCATTGTCGGCCCTCGGCACGTCGCCATGTATCTCGCGCGGCACATGACGACCCGGTCGCTTCCCGAGGTCGGGCGCCTGCTCGGCGGGAAGGATCACACAACGGTCCTGCACGGCGTCGGGCGCATCACTGAGCGGCTTCCCGACGAACCGGCGCTGGCGGCTGACGTGACTGAGCTGACGCGCAGGATTGCGGCCGGCGAGCCTGTATTGGTGCAGCCCCCGCCAGAGCCCAAGGCGCGCCGCGCGGTCAAGGCCAGGATCAAGAAGCCTCGGCGCAAATCGCTCGAGGTGGAGCTTGCGCCAAAGGTTTCGTTCTGGACCGCGCAACGCGACGCGGAGCTGACCCGCTTCTGGCACGAGGGCGTGCTTGTCGAGGACATGAGCGAGCGTTTCGGCAAGAGCCCGTCAACGATCCGCGACCGCGCCAACAGGATCGGCCTGCCTCTGCGGCGCGGGCACTGGCAGGAGATCGTCCGCGAGGTGCCGTTCCGGTGATCATCATCCCGAAGAACTGGGCTGCCTTCCAGCACTACAAGGACCGCGCGCCGGCTTGGATCAAGCTGCACCGCGGCCTGCTGGATGACTACGAGTTCGCGCGCCTGCCGGTCGAGAGCAGGGCGCTGGCGCCGCTCCTGTGGCTCCTGGCGGCCGAGAATGAGAATGGCGAGATCGACGCCAGTCTCGACCGTCTTTGCTTCCGTCTCCGGCTGACCGGCGCGGAAATTTCCGAGGCGCTACACCCGCTCATCGAGTCCGGTTTCTTCATCCGGGTTGACGATGTAGCGCCGCGCTCCATTGACCGTAGCGAGCCGCTACAAGCCTCGGAGCACGATGCTAGACAGATGCTACAGACCACGGAGCAAAATGCTCCCCTAGAAGAGGAGAGAAGAGATACAAGTATAGAAGAGGAGAGGAGAGGCGCTTCCGCGCCCCGGATCAAGCGGGAACGGAAAAAGCCAGAAGCGGCTTTGCCGACCGACTGGAAGCCATCCCCAGACCTTCGCCAGTCCTGCTTGAACCTCGGCCTCTCGGATCGCGAGATCGATCGGGAGGTGGCGAAATTCCGCAACCACGCTCAGCAGGGCGATCGGCGCGTGCGGGACTGGCCTGCAGCGTTCCGCAACTGGTGCATCAAGGCGCTCGAGATGTCCGGCCGTGAGCCTCGGGTGGACGATGGCGCCCCGATCACGGCCTGCACAATCACACCGGAGTCGCCGAGCTGGCCCGCCTGGCGCGCTCATTACGAGGCCGCCGGTAAGCGGTTTCCGTTGTCTGAGATGGATCGCATCGCGGAGACGTGCGGCTCGTGGACGGTGCCGAGCGAGTGGCCGCCGGGAGCGCCGGATGTCCACTGAAACCGTACTCGACCTGCCTGTGCCCCCGAGCGTCAACCGCACCCGCCGCGTGGACTGGGCTGGCCGAGCCGATGTGAAGCGCTGGATGATGCGCGCGGACGAACTGATCTATGCGTTCAAACAGCCGTGCGGCCCAGCCGACATGCTGGAGGGCCAATTCGAGGCCACGATCATCCTATCGGAAGCGCACACGAAGATGGACGCGGACAACGCGATCAAGGCGGTGATCGACTACGCGCGCCGGCTCGAGCTGGTCAAGGACGATAGCCCGAAGTTCATGCGCAAGATCACGGTCGAATGGGGACATGCGCCCCACGGCTGCAGGCTGATCCTGAGGCCGGCTGGGGACTGCTGAGAGGGAGAGCGGGATGAGCATCGGAGCGGGAATCGCGTTGGCGGGCGTCTGGCTGTTCGCTGCGGCGTGCGCGTTGAGCCGTACCGTGACGGCAAGTGGCATGATCCTTGGCATCGTCGTCGCGCTCGTCGCAACGCTGCTCATCGCGACATGATCCACGTGAAACGTAGGGATACCCCTTAATGACCACCGAGAACCAGCCGCACGTCGTCTACCCGAGGGGCGCAACACGCGGCTATATCGGGATGTTTGCGACATACGCAGACGCCTATGCCGCGTGGAAGGACTACCATTCGCGCCGCCACCCTTTCGTCATCGCCACTCTCGGCCGCGTAATCGACCCCTCCGTTGAAATCGTAGACGTGAACGAGTGAGGCCAAATGACCATCTCTAAGATTATCGGCGTGCTGATGCTCGCCACCCCCTTTGTGGCCTGCTTCGTGTTTATTGCCGTCCTGGTCGGTCTTGTGCCGACTGCGGCAATATTCGGGACAGTCTTGCTCGTCATGCTCTGGATTGGCGCTGGTGTTCATTTGGTCATGGGGGGCTGACCCCATGCCCCCGCGCAACCGTCGAAAGGCAAGGCCGACAATGCCGAAGGTTCACGACAGGAGGTCCGATGTTGGCTGAGCGCATTGAACCGAGGGCTGCGGTCCAAGCCTCGCCACTGATCCCCGCAAGTTTCTCGCGGCCGATCTGGCTGGTGATCTATACCAACATCAAATGCGAATACCGGGTCCGCGGCGGTCTCGCCGGTAAGGGATTCCGCTGCTACGTGCCGGAAATGACCAAGTGGGTATCTCACGCCCGCACGAAGCAGAAGGTCAAGCGCCCGCTGTTCCAGCGTTATGTGTTCGTCGAGATCGATATGGACCAGCAATCCATGGAGGACATCCGGCAGACCGATGGCGTCGAGACCGTGCTGTTCAACGAGGGCGTGGCCATGCCGTTCACAGTTCCGGAGGGCTTCATCGAGGAGACCTTGCGCCGGCAGCTCGCGGGCGATTTCGACTTCACCAAGGAGGATCCGATGCCGCTGGGAGCAAAGGTGGTGATCGTCCAGGGCGAATGGGATGGCCTGTTCGCGGTCGTCACCGGCCGGAAGGGCGGGGCGGGTAACGGCGACGTGATGCTCAAGGTCCTGAAAATGAAGGCGCCGATTCGACTACCCCTTGCGTCGATCCGCGCGAGGTGATACAAGATGCGCGAGCCGTGCCGGAGATCCGTATGGATCACCCGCATGGCTTTTTGCGTCTGGCCATGGCTAGGCGTGTCGATTCTCGCGGCGGCGTGGAAAGCTAGGCGAGTAGCCAGAGACACGCTTGTCGAGGACAGGGAAGGTGCGGGGGAGGCGAGAGCTGTTGATCCCGGTTGGGCGACACGCCCGCCGATAGCCTGAGCCGGAGTAGCGCCCGGCCCGCGAGATTATCCCCAGCCGGATACGTTCTGGCTGACAGGCCGCTCCGGTTCGCTGGGGCGGCTTTTCCATTTGGAGGCTGCGATGCGCGAAGGCTGGCACTGATGTGCACCGTTTCGATGGTCGGCGATTTCTACCGGGATAATCTGCCCAACCGGCATCCCTGGATCAACATCACCAGCCCGACTTTTGCGCCGGTCCCGCCCGTCTCGCGCGAGGAGTTCGAGGCTCTGAAGCGTGACGTGGCTGACATGAAAGAGCTTCTCAAGCGCGCCAAGGCGTATGACGAGGCCAACGGCGAGCCGGACTGCGAGCTCGACGAGAAGGTGGCGCTGCTGCGGCGCGTGGCCGAATTGGTGGGCGTGAGCCTTGACGACGTTCTTGGCGCAAAGCCAGCCTGACATGGGCGACGTTCTCTCATTCAAGCGCCCTGAGCCCAAGCCAAAGCGCATCAAATCCCTCGGCCTCGGCTATCCCAAGCCAGAGGACGAAGCAGCCGCCAAGGCCATTGTAGACGCTATGGCGCTGCATCATGGGCTCGATATCGAGATACTGCCTGAGGACGATGCGAGTTGAAATGAAACCAAGAAATCAAGTTATTCAAGATGGCGCACGGCGGACCTAGGAAGGGCGCGGGCCGAAAGCCTGGTCAGGCAACCAAGATGAATCAGGAGGCGCGGGAGCAGGCGCTCTCCACTGGCATCTCGCCCCTGGACTACATGCTTGGCTTGCTCCGCAACGAGCAGAACGATCAGGCCATGAGGTTTGAGGCTGCGAAGGCCGCGGCGCCGTATGTGCATGCCCGGCTCTCGAGCATTGAGGCAGATGTCAACATCAGCGGCCACGAAGCAGCGCTCAACGAGCTTGAGTGACCGCGAGCGCGCCATTCGGCGGCGGCTCCGGGACGATTTCGCTCATTACGCATCGAAGTGCCTGAAGATCCGCACGAAGGCTGGCGGGATCGAGCCGTTAGTCCTCAACCGGGCGCAGCTCTACCTGCATGACCGGCTGGAGCGGCAACTAGCGGAGACCGGCAAGGTTCGGGCGCTGGTCCTCAAGGGCCGCCAGCAAGGGGTGTCCACCTACACGGGTGCCAGGTTCTACCATCTGGCGACGCACCGCCGCGGTCATCGGGTGTTCATCCTGACCCACGAGCAGGAGGCGACGGACAACCTGTTCGATATGGCGAATAGGTTTCATGAGCACTGCCCGGCGCTGGTACGGCCTCACACCGGCAAGGCCAACGCCAAGGAATTGGACTTCGATCGGCTCGACAGCGGCTATAAGGTCGGGACGGCTGGCACTAAAGCGGTCGGGCGGTCACAGACAATTCAGATCTTCCACGGCTCCGAGGTCGCTTTCTGGCCTCATGCCGATACGCATGCTGCTGGCGTAATCCAGGCCGTCCCGGACATTCCTGGCACGGAAATCCTGCTGGAAAGCACAGCGAACGGGCTGGGCAACTTCTTTCATCAGAAGTGGCAGCAGGCTGAGGCGGGACAGTCCGAATACATCGCGATCTTCATCCCCTGGTACTGGCAGGAAGAATACACCAAGCCGGTGCCGCCAGGGTTCCGGCTGGAGCCGGAGGAAGTTGAGTACCAAGAGGCTTACGGTCTCACGCTTGGGCAGATGGCATGGCGCCGGGCCAAGATAGTCGAGCTTGGAGACCCGCTGTTGTTCAAGCAGGAATACCCGGCCAACGCGGCGGAGGCGTTCCAGCTCACAGGCCACGATAGCTACATCCAGCCGGCGCTGGTGATGAAGGCCCGCAAGAACACCTGTGAGGCCGCTGGCCCGCTGGTTCTGGGCGTTGACCCGGCTCGGTATGGGAAGGATCGCTTCTCGATCGCCTGGCGGCGGGGCCGGAAGCTGCTGAAGGTCGAGAGCAAATCGAAGCTCGACACCATCGCGGGTGCTGGCTGGGTCAAGCAGGTCATTGAGGCGAACGGGCCGGCTCGTGTGTTCATCGACGTTGGCGGGGTCGGCGCTGGCGTTGCGGACCTCCTGCGCGACTGGTTCGGGCCACGGCTGGTCCGGCACATCAATTTCGGCGGCGAGCCTCTACATCCTCCTGGAGCCCAGGGCGGTGGCCCTCGGAATCGGCGGGCGGAGATGTGGATGCTCTCCAAGCAGTGGCTGGAAGATCCTGGCGGGGCGGATATCCCTGACAGCGACGCTCTGCAGGCCGACGCCTGCGGTCCGTCCTACAAGTACGACAGCAATACGCGGCTGGTCCTCGAATCGAAAGAGGACATGCTGCGGCGCGACGTGCGGTCCCCGGATGAATGGGACGCGGTCGCGCTGACCTTCGCTGAGCCTGTTTCGCCGGACGAGGGCGATGATGACGACGAAGACTCGCACTCACAGCGCGGCCGGTCCGGCGTGACGGGGTATTGATCGTATGGACGACAATCACGTCAGCAAATTCCCCGCAGAGTGGTGGAACGAGCGTCGTCGCCGAGATTACTGGGTTGACGCATGCGGACTGGTGCACGTCAGGCCCGACAGCCCGACTGCTGTCGCCATCGAACTCAAGCTGAGGGACGTGGCCTTGGATATTGCGGCGCGTGGGACGAGGCATTGAGCATGGGGCACTTTGGCAGCGTCGCAGTGATGTGCACAGAGCGCGCGACCGATGGGGACGAGGTATCCTATGGCTTTCGCATCACTCCAGAGGAGCAGAAAGACGGTCTCGCTGAAGTGGTGTTCGTCGAAGGGCTCCGTGGTTTGCAGATTGTGATGCGTCAAGCGCTAACTGCAGGGTTGGCCTAAAATGGCCTACGCCGCCGTCAAACAGGAGGGCAAGCGCTCGCCCCAGCTCGCCAAGACGATGGCGAAACTGTTCGAGTACGAGCAGGCCGGCAACATCGCTGAGTTGCTGGACGACGAACAGCTTGCAGCTATCGGCTACGATGTAGATCGCGGCTACGACATCGACAAGCGGTCCCGCTCTGACTGGGAGGAATCGGCCGAGCGCGCCATGAACGTGGCGCTGCAGGTCCGCCAGCCCAAGAACTACCCGTTCCAGGGCGCGGCCAACATCAAATACCCGCTGGTCACGGTCGCGGCCCTGCAGTTCGGCGCCCGCGCCTATCCGGCGATCGTGGACGGAAACCGGATCGTCAAGGGTCAGGTACTCGGCAGGGACGACGGTGTCCCGCAGAAGGACGAGAACGGCGACCCGCGCATCGACCCGATGAATGGCGAGCCGCTCTGGATTACGCCGCCGGGCGTCAAGAAGGCCAAGGCGGATCGCGTCTCCCAGCACATGAGCTATCAGCTTATGTGCGAAATGGAGGAGTGGGAGGAGGACACGGATGTACTGCTCCACCACCTTCCCATCGTGGGCTGCGCGTTCCGCAAGGTGTGGCGCTCTGAGGAGCTAGGCCGCAACAAGGCCGAGATGGTGCCGGCGATCCATCTCGTGGTGAACAACAAGGTGCGGAACCTCGATGAGGCGCCGCGGGTCACGCACGAGATTTTCCTTTACCCGCAGGACATCGAGGAGCGGAGGCGTTCAGGCACGTTTCTGGACATCGATCTGCCCGCGCCGGCCGATACGGACGGCAGCGGTGGGGATGATGATGCCCCGCACATGTTCCTGGAGCAGCACTGCTACCTGGATCTTGACGGGGACGACTACCGCGAGCCCTACATCGTCACGGTTCACAAGGACTCCTGCCAGGTGGTTCGCATCGTTGCGAACTACAACATGGAGAATGTGAGCACGAGCAAGGACGGCGAGCGGATTTCCCGGCTGCCCAAGGAACAGTATTTCGTCAAATACTCGTTCATCCCCGATCCGAAGGGCGGGTTCTACGATATCGGCTTCGGGAAGCTCCTGGAGAGCCTGTCCGAGACGATCGACACGACCATCAATCAGATGCTCGACGCCGGCCACTTGCAGAACGCGGGCGGCGGGTTCATTGGCACTGCCGTTCGGCTCAAGAAGAAAGAAATCAAGGTCTCGCCCGGCCGATTCGAGCAGGTCGAGGTCGCCGGCGACATCCGCCAGCAGATCTACAATTTCGAGCACGCCGGCCCGTCTCCTGTCCTGTTCCAGCTCCTGGGCATGATGGTTGAGGCGGCCCGCGACATAACCGCGGTCAAAGACATCCTCACGGGCGACAGCGGCACGGACAGCCCGCAGACGGCCACGACGACCCTTGCCCTGATCGAGCAGGGCCTGAAGGTCTTCACGGCCATCTACAAGCGGGTTTATAGGGGGCTTAAGCAGGAACTGAAGCTGCTGGCTAATCTCAATGCCAAGCATCTCAGCGAAGAGGAATATTACACCTTCCTGGATCAGCAGCAGGTCGTAGCCAAAGAGGACTACGATCTCGCGTCCATGGACATCGTTCCGGTCGCCGATCCGAAGATGGTCACGGACATGCAGCGGTCAGCCCGCGCAAACGTGGTCATGACGATCGCCGGCCACCCAGTTCTCGGTGGAACTC
>Ga0196964_10000162_pt1 | contig 46538 bp, 39 predicted proteins | sample S1_10metaG_FD_148615 | JGI IMG/M metagenome (GOLD analysis project Ga0196964, IMG submission 148615) | Soil microbial communities from Anza Borrego desert, Southern California, United States - S1_10 | ecosystem: Environmental > Terrestrial > Soil > Desert | place: USA: California | collected...
GTTCAACAGGTTGGCAATGGTATTGCCGGTGACCGTTGTGGCGGTGCCGCCTGTCACGTTGATGCCGGTAAGATGCTGCGCACCGCTGCTGGTGACATGGGTGGTGATGCTGTTGGCCACCGTGCTGCTGCCGATCGTATTGCCGGAAATGGTATTGGAGGCGCCGCCGGTGGCATTGATACCGGTAAAGCTCATGGGCACCGTAGCCGAGCTGCCGGATAAGGCGATGCCTGCAATCGTATTGCCGGAAAGCGTCGTGGTGGTACCACCGGAGATCCTCATGCCGATGGCCCCGCCGACCGTGGTGCTGTTGGTCTTGGTGATGGTGATGCCGTTGGTGGTCAGCGGGTCGCCGATGATGTTCCCGGAAGCAAGGTTATTGCCATAGTTCAGGTTGATGCCGATAAAGCTGTTAGCCGAGGTGCTGCCCGTGCTGAAGCTGATATTGCTGATGATATTGTTGCTGACCGTGGTTGCCGCACCCACACCTACGGAGATATCCATACCCATGTAAAGAAGGGCAAGAGCGGTCGTGGAGGTGCTCATGGTCATAGGGCTGCCGGTGCCGCCGGGGGCGGACCCGCCGATGATGTTATCGGAGATGACGAACCCGCTTGCTTGCGGCGTCATGGTCGCAGAAGCGCTGCCGTTGGGGGTGATGTGCAGGGCCCGGGCCGTGGTGCCGCTGGTGAACACGCGCGGTACCGTCTGGTAAAAGCTGTTGTTGCTGATGGTCCACGCGCTGTTGCCCTGCTCTACCTTGATGCCCATGCTTTGGGCCGAGGCGTGGAAATAATCGTAGATGTTATTATAGGTGATGCTGTTGTTGTCATTGTACGCGACCGCATTCGTATTGGAGCCGTAGGCGGAGATGCCGAAAGCCGGGGTTCCGGTGGGGGTGCTGTGGATGTTATTGTAGGTAACGGTGTTGTTGTCGTTGCCGGAACCGGTAGCGCCCGCGGTACCGAAGTAGATCACCCCGCTCAGTCCGCTCGCCGTGCCGGAGGTGTTCATCCCCTGCAGGTCGCAGTATTGAACCGTATTGAAGGTGGCATCGTTCGTGAAGCGGATGGCGGCCCCGCCGGTATTCGTATTGACGATCTGCAGGTTGCCCGGCGCCAGTCCGCCCGCGCCGCCCGGGCGGCCGTCAATGATGATATTGGAGGCGTTGCTGAAGTCAATGACCGGTACGGCATCGCCGCTGCTGATGGAAAGCCCGGTCGCCCCGGCTGCGGGACGGATGGTCAGGGTATTCGCAGGGCTGATGCAGCCGTTGAAGCCGATGGTGATGGGGAAGGCCGGCTCGCTGCTGCCCTGGTAGTTGGACTGCAGCTCGAAGACCACCGGACCACTGATGCCGGTTGCGGTGATGCCGGTGATGGCATCGGTAAGGGTGGTGAAGTTGTGCCCGGGACCAATGGTGAGCACGGTGTTGGCCGGCCCGCCGCAGGCACTGGTCACTACATTGCTCATCAGCGGCGCTGCCGTGTTATAGACCGGGCCGCCGCCGCAATTTGCATTCGCGGTGTAGGCATATACATAGAAATCATAGCCGGTATTGGCGAAAAGTCCTGTTGCGGTGAAGCTTACGGAGGGACCTGCATAAACAACGGTACCCGCTCCGATCGCTGCGCCCAGGGCATAGCTGGTAGCACTTACCGGGTCGGCGGGCAGGGCGCCAGCGGGATAGCGAACCACCAGGTAGCCGTCAGGGTTGCTCAGCGCCGGCGTAAAATTGCCGGATACCTGGGAGGTGCCGGGCGTGAACGACAAGCCCACGGGCTGGTCGAAAGGGGCGGCGCAGGGGGTGTTGATGCTGATGGCCATCAGGTTGAAATGGCCGGTAGTGTTGGTCTTCTGGAAGGTAATGCCCGATATCTGCTTGCCGAAGTTGGCAGGCGACAGCGCGAGGGTGTACTGGTAAAGACGCGGGCCGCCCAGTGTGCCCGATCCGTCGTAGCTGCAGTTGGCGACCTGCCGGTTCACCCTGCCGATCTGTGCCACATACGGGGTATTGTTATACCAGTCCTGGATGGTGACGCTGAAACTCTGCGTGCTGCCGTCGGTAAAGTTGACGGTAACGCTGATGGGCGAGGCCCCGCCCCCGGAGACTGCGAGCAGGAAGATCTCGGCTGCCGACTGGGGGGTGACGAAGCCTGCCGTGGCCGGGCTGCTGTTGGTGTTGACCAGGCGGAGGGCGTTATCCATGCTGTAATCGCCAAGCTGCCAGGTGAGCCCCGGTGTTGCCGTGCTGGTGATCAATCCGCCGGTGGGCAGGAAATACGGGGAGTTGGGTGTGGTACAGGTAAGGTCGTACTGGTAGTCCTGGGCGATGAACACGAAGCCCGTATTCGCATTGGCATCATCCACCGCACCGGTGGTGCTGGCGGAGGGAGCGCCGATGCCGTTGGCGATAACGTCGGTATTGTACCCGGTGATCGCTACCGGAACATAGGTAGCTTTTGCCGACAGGCAGAAGAGTGTCAGCAGGGTGAGGAGTGTAGATTTCTGGATCATAGCCATTCATTGTTAGTTAAAGATTGGGGCAACTGGTGCCGCAAACCGAGACGGTCAAATCTTTAAAAACGTAGCACTAAAACCAATTAAAGCAGGGGACAAATGGGCGACCTGCGGCGGGACAAATACGCGACAGCCCCTTATGCAGTTAGTAATGAAAAAGAAACGGATTAGATATTAATGCAGATATGAACATACTTTCCCGTCGGCTGCCCAACCCGCGGAAGGATCAGGACACGAGCTCGTTGAAGATCTCGGCTTCGGTGAGCCCGAGCTTTTTGTTAAGCCGCTGCTGGGTACGGCGCACCGAATCGGGGGAGATGCCCAGCATATTTGCTTTTTCCTTTACGGACAGTCCCAGCTTGGAGAGTGCGAGGATGCGCGTTTCCGCCTGCGTGAGGGAGGGGAACTTTTCATGCAGCTGCATAAAAAAGCTGGGATGCACCCTGGTGAACAGCTTTTTGAACCCCTGCCAGTCTTCTTCGGTGAGGATGGTGGCTTCCTGCAGGCGCTGTAATATTTCCTCTTTTTCGATATTGAGCGGACTGCCCGCCTTGTGCTGGAGTGCTTCCACCTCTTCTTCAAATTTTTCGAGCAGCTGGTTTTTCTGCCGCAGGCTTTCCATATAGGCTGCGAGCTGCTGCCGGGAGCTGTCCAGCTCCTGTTCGGTCTTTTGCCGTTCCAGCTCGAAGATCCGGCGGTCTTTCTTCTGGCGCAGCCGCATTTTGCGGGCGGTCTGCCAGCCGATGACCAGCAGGAGGAAAGCCAGCCCGATCGCGCCGTTGCGGATCAGGATCTCCTTGTCTTTTTCGCTTTCCAGGAGGCGGATATGCGCCAGGTGAGCTTCCGTTTCAGCCCGGCTGCGTCCCCGTTCCAGGTCGGCGAGGTCTTTTTCCTTTGCCAGCCTGTCCTTAAACCAGATCATGGAATCGGTATAGCGCAGGGCGAGTGCGGCGTTTCCCTGGGAGCGGTAGTAGCCGGCCATGGTGCGGTAAAGCTGCAGGTAGGTCTGGGGGTTGGATACCTGGTAGGCCAGTTTGCGGGCTGTCTCCAGCATGAGGATGGCAGAGTCCTGGCGGCGGCTGTCGAAATAGATCTGGGAGAGCAGCAGGGCGGCGCTGGCGGCGCTGGTGCGCTGCCCGTTGCGGGAGCTCATCGCAAAATCGGTATGAAGGAAGCGGAGGGCGGCAGACCGGTCGCCGGAGATATAATATATATGCCCGAGATTGCCGGTGACGATGCCGATCCAGGCGCTGTCCTGCAGCCGGGTTGCTTCTTCCAGGGCTCGGTGAAAGAAATAGCGGGCGCTGTCGGTCTGCCGGGTGTCGCGGTAGCAGAGTCCGAGCGTGTTCAGCATATCTATCCGGTGGCTGGGGCGGACAGGAGGCAGCGTGATGCCGATCTTCAGGTAGTGAATCGTTTTCGGTATCTCGCCAAACTGGTAGTAAGCATTGCTGAAATGGTGGAGGAGCTCCCCGGCGTTCGGGAAGCTGCGATAACCGATCCGGCTGGCGATGCGGTCTGCCTTCAGCAGGTTTTCGAAGGCAGTGGGATAGTTATGCTGGCTGAAATAATGCCAGAAGCCAGTATAAAATAATACTTCCGCCCGCAGGTAGGGGATATCCGGCAGCTCTTTGCCTGCTTCCTGCAGGTACCGGATGGGCAGCCCGGACTTCCACAATCTTTTATCGTAGGCATATTTTCCTTTGAGAAAGAGGGAGAGCGCTTTTAGCCGGGCATCCGCTTTCCGGTCTGCCAGGGCGGCGATACGCCCGAGCGCCTCAAAGGCCCGGGCAGAGTCGGCGCCCTGTATGGTGCCGGTATAAAGTGCCCAGACGGCAATGTCCAGGTCTTTTCCTTCCAGGTGTTCCAACCTGCCGGCAGGCTGGCCCGTTACAGCAGTCGTGCTATAGAAAATCAGGATCAGGATGGCAGTGATAGTCCTCACGGGTTCGGCAAACAAAGGACTAAGTTAGCTATAATTATAAAGAGTGAAAGAATGTCATGGATTAAGGGGCGACAGAGGAAAGTATTGCACTATCGGACCATTCCTATGAATGGTTGGAGGATGAAGCAGACCGGATGGTCGGATGCCGGCATGATGACCATGCTTTCTGTCCGGTAGGAGTAGTCATGACCTTCCCAGCCGAATAGTAACTTAGGACATTGGATCCGGCGGGTTTTGCTAATTTATCCTCACGCGCTACAGCCAACATTGTCATGAGATTTTTCCTTGATCTTTTATCAGCGTATATCGGTGCAGTTGTCCGTCACCTTCTGTGTTGTCGCAGGAAGCCAATCAGGATCTTCCTGGATGAGGAGCATCGGTACGGCAGCCGGGTAGTAGGGCTGATATCCATTACCATGGTATTAGTGTTAGTGTATTTTTTCAGCCACCTTTTAACATAGTTAAAGACCTCCTGAAACGCAAAAATCGCCCGAAGGCGATTAAAGCTTGTGGAGAATAACGGAGTCGAACCGATGACCTTCCCGAATGCTTTCGGGACGCCCTAGCCGGCTTTCTGAACCACAAGCCATTCAATGTACTTCCTGCTTTTTTTAGACTTTATTTCCTTCTCCCTTTGCATCGCTGCGGATCTGGTTGCAAACTCTTCGCTATACACGAGCTTCCAGTCTCCAGCCTTCTTTGTAGACTTGCTGCCAGCGTTGACATGACGGAACAAGCGGTCATCAAGATCCTGTGTATGACCTGTGTAGTACTGATCAATAGTTTCCGAATAAAGGATGTAAACGAAATACATAAAGACCCCTGAAACGCAAAAATCGCCCGAAGGCGATTAAAGCTTGTGGAGAATAACGGAGTCGAACCGATGACCTCTTGCATGCCATGCAAGCGCTCTAGCCAGCTGAGCTAATTCCCCATTTAATTTATTAAGAACTTTGATTAGTCCCAGATGACCTTCCCGAATGCTTTCGGGACGCTCTAGCCAGCTGAGCTAATTCCCCATTTAATTTATTAAGAACTTTGATTAGTCCCAGATGACCTTCCCGAATGCTTTCGGGACGCTCTAGCCAGCTGAGCTAATTCCTCTGATTAAGAGGTAGCAAAGATAGTTTCAAAAGTGCCATTTCTCCAAATCCTGTATGGTATATTATTTAGCAGAGGAACAATATGGCAGTCGGAAGCTTTGCAATTAGAAACGACTTATGCATCGCACGCCGAAAAGCACCGATTCCGGATATTTTCCGGATACCAAATTATTTCTTGCCATAATCAGTAAAGTGAACCAACGCTATTGTCCTGTATTTCCGATTCGATATAATCATTGAGGCTCCGCAGCTGGTCGAATTGCTGGAGAACGAGCAGCAGGGTCTCGATCGTCGGGTTTTTGCCGGATTCGAGGTTCTGGATCGTGATCCGGGACAGATTGAGTCTGCGGGCAAGCTCTTCCTGGGTGATACCTTCCCGGTTGCGCAGGGTTCTGACGAGCCTGCCGAGGTTGTCCTTTACCATTTTGACGGTCAGGTTACCGAACATTGGCTGCATATTATACTATGCAAATTAGCCATTTTCCGGCAAAAAGCATATTTTAATATGCCGCAGCCTTAACGATTACCTGAAGGGTTCTCCTCGCGCAGGTTGTTCCTGCAGGCGCCCCTGCTAGAACTTTTTCAGGATCAGCCAGCCTTTGTGCCCGGAAATGGTATCTGCGAGGACCAGCCTGTTGCCCTTCAGGGATTCGATGGCCAGGTCTTCGGCGGCGCCGGTTGAATAGGCGAGCCGGAGGGTTTCGTCCGCATTGCGGAGCGACCAGCTGCCGGAAGCGTTCTGGCTGCCGCCGCTGCCCGTATTGGTCAGTGCAAAGCTGCCATCTTCGTTGAGCACCATCAGGAAAACGGTCGCAGCGTTCCGGACTTCGGAGGGGTCCATCACCAGGTTGTCGTTGGTGTCGGCGGCGATGCTGTCGGCCTCCCAGGTACCGTAGAGCATTTTCCGGGTGTTGCTGTCATTGCCTTCCTTTTTGCAGGAAGCAAAGCATAGCGCGGCGAGCATAATGCCGGCTATGAGGTTAAGATCTTTCATCATCGGATAAGGAAGATGCTGCAAAACTACTGATTCGGTTTACTTCCCCCGCATCGCAAATGCACGGATGACGCTCCGGGTCGGATATGGAGCGGGTATGGAACGGGTATGGAACGGGTATGGGTCCGACCCGCTCCAAACCCGCTCCAGCTACGGAGTTCCACCGGAGCTAAGACGAAGGAAAAAAGCAGTATTGGGCCTTTATTCGTAATTTAGAAGGAAAGGAAAGAACTATGTGGAAGATGCTGCTGACTTATTTCTATATCCGGAAAAGGGATCCCAACGAGCCTAAGAATATCAATATCAGCTTTATGCATGGCATGAACCGGATCTCGATCTTCATGTTCCTGGTGGCGATCATCGTCATGATTATCCGGCTGTTAAGAAACTAGCTTTACGATCGCCGCCGCGGCGGTATCGGAAGCGGGCGTATTGCCCAGCTTGTGCCAGAGCCTGTCATAATCGGCTTTCAGCCCGGAAAGGTGCGCTTCATTATTCAACAGTTTGTCCAGCTCTGTCTTTAACTGCCGGGGATTCAGATCGTCCTGGATCAGCTCGCGGACCACTTCCTTATCCATGATCAGGTTGACGAGGGAGATGTATTTTACCTTCACCAGCTTTTTGGCCAGCCAGAAGGAAAGGGGGTTGCCCCGGTAGCAGACCACCTGCGGGGTGCCGATAAGGGCAGTCTCCAGGGTAGCGGTGCCGCTGGTGACGAGCGCCGCCTTTGCCTGGCGCAGGAGGTTGTAGGTCTGTCCGGGAGCCAGAAGCACATTTTCATTGCCGATGAACTCCCGGTAAACGGCTGCCGGCATGGAGGGTGCCTGGGCAATGATGAACTGGTAGTCCGGAAATTCCCTGACCATCTGCAGCATGACGGGCAGCTTCTGCGCTATCTCCTGCCGGCGGCTGCCGGGCAGCAGGGCCAGGACCGGGCGGTCGCTCAGGGGCGTGACCGGCTTTTTCTTTTCTTCGGCAATGACCTCGACCAGCGGATGTCCCACATAGGTGACCTTATAGTTCCAGCCCCGGTAAAAATCTTCTTCGAAGGGCAGGATGACCAGCATGAGGTCCACATCCCTTTTTATCTTCTTTACCCTTGCTTCTTTCCAGGCCCAGACCTGTGGCGATATATAGTATACGATTCTGAATCCCTGCCTGCGGGCCCATTCGGCGATGCGCATGTTGAAGCCGGGATAATCGATCAGCACCAGGACATCGGGCCGGTAGCGGAGGATGTCTTCCTTGCAGAACTTTATATTATTGAGGATGGTGCCCAGGTGTTTGATCACCTCCACGAAGCCCATGAAGGCGAGATCCCGGTAATGCTTCACAAGGGTGGCGCCCGCCGCTTCCATCCTGTCGCCGCCCCAGCAGCGGATCTCTGCGTTGCTGTCCTGACGGTGGATGGCCCGGACGAGGTTGCCGCCATGAAGATCTCCGCTTGCCTCGCCGGCTATGATATAATACCGCATACTGGAATGCCTGATGGTTGGGATTGCAAACTTACATGGAAAAGCCCCATAGACAGAAAGGCCCTGAACGGTGCCATCGCCGTCAGGGACGATAGCGGTGCCGCCGCCGGGAACATCAGTCAGGACAGGAGCTCGAAGCGCATAATGATGATCGGCACGGCATAGAGCATGGTCGCCACCAGCACGCCGCGGGCGGAGAGGTCGAGCCGCCGGCTGGTGAAGAACAGGAAGGGGATCAGGTTGGCGATGAGCGCAAGGCTGAGCACCATGGCGCCGACCTTTGGCTGGCGGAACAGGGTGCCGATAAAGCTGCCGAAAGAATCTGTATTGAACTTGACCAGATACATAACGAGCACGCCGAGGATGGGGAAGATGATGCCCAGGAGCAGACCGAAGACCGGTACATTACGATTCATAAGCAGATGGATAGGGCGCTAAGATACAAATAGTAGCAGGCATTTTTGATTCGTGGTTGCCCTAAACGCTTACCTTTGTGCGGTCACTAATTATTGATGGACATGAACTTTCCTTTAAGCAACTTACCCGAGCGCACGCAAAAACCCCGGATAGACGGACTGACCATGGTGATGGATAAGGGGATGGGACTGGAAGAAGTAAGAAACTTTCTGTCGGTGGCAGCCCCCTATGTAGACCTGGTAAAGCTGGGCTTCGGCACCGCTTTTGTCACCCAGCACCTCCGTGAAAAGATCGAGATTTACCGCAGCTTCGATGTGCCCGTGTATTTCGGCGGCACCCTGTTTGAGGCCTTCCTTATACGCAACCAGTTTGACGATTACCTGGATGTGGTAAAGCAATATGCTCTTGAATATGTAGAGGTTTCCGATGGCTCCATCACGATCCCTCATGCCGAGAAATGCGGCTATATAGAAAAGCTGGCCCAGCATGTGACCGTGCTGTCGGAAGTGGGCTCGAAGGATGCCGCACATATCATTCCCCCGTATAAATGGATCGAGCTGATGCGTGCCGAGCTGGAAGCCGGCTCTGCCTATGTGATCGCCGAAGCCCGGGAGGCGGGTAATGTAGGCATCTACCGCGGGTCCGGCGAAGTGCGGGAAGGCCTGGTGCAGGAGATCCTCACCCAGATCCCTTCCGAGCGCATCATCTGGGAAGCCCCGCAGAAAGCACAGCAGGTTTACTTCCTGGAGCTGCTGGGCGCCAATGTGAACCTGGGCAACATAGCCCCTTCGGAAGTGCTGCCGCTGGAAAGCATGCGCTACGGACTGAGGGGTGATACATTCCATCTCTTCCTCGGAGAAAAAGAAAAAGTAAGATCGGAAGAATATTAAGCATGAAGCCGGATCGTCCTGATCCGGCTTTTATTTTATAGAATACATTTGCAGCCGCATGGCTATTCCCGAATACGGACTCATCGGCTACCCGCTCACGCATAGCTTCTCCCCGGCCTATTTCCGGAAACGGTTTGAGGCTGCGGGGATAGATGCCGCGTACCATGCGTTTGAGCTCCGCGCCATAGAGCAGCTTCCCTCCCTTTTGCAGGAACGCCCGCAGCTGCGCGGACTGAATGTGACCATACCTTATAAAGAAGCGGTGATCCCTTACCTGGATGAGCTGGACGAAGTGGCAGCGGATATCGGCGCGGTGAACTGCATTCATATTACGGATGGGGGGCTGAAAGGATACAATACCGATGCGGCAGGCTTTGAGCAGAGCCTGCGCCCGCTGCTGCAGCCCGGGCACCGGAAGGCGCTGGTGCTGGGCACGGGGGGCAGCTCGAAAGCAGTGACCTATACGCTGGATAAGCTGGGTATCGTGTATATGCCGGTATCGCGGGAGGAAGGAAAGGACAGATTGAGCTATGCCTCGCTGAAGCCGGAGCTGGTGCGGGAACATACGCTCATTATCAATACCACCCCGCTGGGCATGTACCCGGACACGGACCGGGCCCCGGCACTGCCCTATGAGGCGCTGACGGAGCGGCACCTGCTGTATGACCTGATCTATAATCCTGAGGAGACCCTGTTCCTGAAGCGGGGCAGGGAGCGTGGCGCGACGACTGCGAACGGCATGAAGATGCTGTACCTGCAGGCAGAAGAAAGCTGGCGGATCTGGAACGGCACAAACCAACAAGCATGACGGAAAGCTTACATCAATGGCACGAGGTTGCGGACACGACGGCAGCGGCATTGCCCGAGGGTAAGATCACGGAAGTGACCGCCGGGGGGCGCAAGGTCTGCCTGCTCAGAAAGGAGGGACGGGTATATGCATTTGCGGCAACCTGTCCACACTCCGGCGCTCCGTTCTGCTCCGGATGGCTGGATGCGCGCGGGCATGTTGTTTGTCCGCTGCACAAATACCGGTTCGATCCTGCCAACGGAAGGAACACCAGCGGTGAAGGGTATAAACTGCGTACCTACCCGGTGGATATCCGGGAAGGAATTATTTTTATCGGCTTAATAGCATCAACCATATGATTGACCATCCGCCTTATCTTAAGAGGGGTTCACTGATCGGCATTACCTGTCCGGCCGGCTATGTATCTAACGAGCGGGTCTCTGCCGCGCTGGATGTGCTGCAGCTCTGGGGGTTCCGGGTGAAGGTCGGCGCCACGGTGGGCAACGAGCATTTTTATTTTTCCGGCACCGATGAGGAGCGGCTGCGCGACCTGCAGCAGATGCTGGACGACCCTTCGATAGATGCGATCCTGATGGGGCGCGGCGGCTATGGCATGAGCCGGATCATTGACCAGGTTGATTTCACCGGCTTTATGCGGAAGCCCAAATGGGTTTGCGGCTTCAGCGATATCACGGTGCTGCACAGCCATATCCAGGCCATCTCCGGCATTCCCACCCTGCATAGCCCGATGTGCGGGGCGCTGAAGCCGGAGCTGATCAACGAAGAACACATCCTTAACTTCTTTGCCGCCATCACCGGAGAATCCCTATACTATCATATGCCGGTATCCCCGTATAACAGGATCGGTAAAAGCGAGGGCATCCTGACGGGCGGCAACCTGGCCATCCTGGCCCATCTCACCGGCTCGGCCTCGGAAGTGAATATGGATGGCAAGATCCTGTTCATAGAAGATATAGGCGAGCACCTGTACCAGGTAGACCGGCTGATGCTGAACCTGAAGCGGGCCGGCAAGCTCGATCATCTGAAAGGACTGATCGTAGGTGATTTTACGGAGCTGGAAGACACGGAGCGGCCCTTTGGCCAAACGCTGGAGGAGATCATTGCCGATAAGGTGAAGGAGTATGACTATCCTGTGTGCTTCGGCATGCCGGTGGGGCACGGACCGGTCAACTATTCACTGACGCTGGGCATGAACCACAGGCTGATCGTTACGGAGCAGGGGGGACAACTGGAGATAAGAAGGCAGCATACCTGAGCTACATGGCCTTCCAGGCAGTCATGCCGCCCTCGAGGTTGACCAGGTTGCTGAAGCCGAGTCCTTCAAGTCGCTGTATGACGATGCCGCTGCGGATACCTTTTTCACAGTAGATAATGACAGGCTGTTCACTGCGCAGCTCTTCGCGCCGCTGCATGATCTCTCCGAGCGGTATATGAATGCCGCCGATAGAGAATGCCTCCCGCTCGAAAGGCTCGCGTACATCTACAAGCACAAAAGGACGTTGCTCGTCCATCCAGAACTTCAGCTCCTGCGGTGTAATGCTTTTCATCTTATTGTTCGGTTAGCGCCTGCCAGAGCATGTCTTTGAGCTCGGTGATGCCGGTGTTGGAAACGGCAGAGATAAAAACGTGGGGAATGCCTTCCGGCAATGTTGCCGCGATCTCCTTTTTCAGCTCCTCGTCCAGCATGTCTGTCTTGCTCACCGCAAGGATCATTTTTTTATCCAGCAGCTCGGGGTTGTATTGTTCCAGCTCGTTATAGAGGATGCGGAACTCTTCCGAGTGGTCTTTGCTGTCGGCAGGAATAACAAATAGGAGTACGGAGTTGCGCTCGATATGGCGGAGGAAGCGATGTCCGAGTCCCTTGCCTTCAGAGGCGCCTTCGATGATACCGGGAAGATCGGCCATGGCAAAGGACTTATTGTCGCGGTAGGGTACGATGCCGAGCTGCGGTGTCAGTGTGGTGAAGGCATAGTCTGCGATCTTCGGCCGGGCTGCGCTTACGGCAGAGAGCAGGGTTGACTTGCCGGCGTTCGGGAAGCCTACCAGTCCTACATCTGCAAGTATCTTCAGCTCCAGGAACTTATAGCCTTCGCGTCCGGCCTCTCCGGGCTGCGCATGCTCCGGCGCCTGGTTGGTTGCTGTTGCAAACCTTGCGTTGCCCAGTCCGCCGCGGCCGCCGGGCAGCCATACGACTTCCTGTCCGTCCTCGAGGATCTCCGCTTCTATCTCGCCGGTCTCTTCGTCCTTGGCTACGGTGCCCAGGGGCACCTCGATGATCACGTCCTTGCCATCGCGGCCGGTGCAGTTGTTCTTGCTTCCGTTCTGCCCGTTTTCGGCGAGCACATTCTTATGATAGCGCAGGTGGAGCAGGGTCCAGAGCTGGGAGTTGCCGCGCAGGATGATATGTCCGCCTCTGCCTCCATCGCCGCCGTCAGGGCCGGCCATGGGGTTATACTTTGTCCGGGCAAAGTGCAGGCTGCCTGCCCCCCCTTTGCCGGAGCGGCAGAATATGCGGATGTAGTCAACGAAATTTCCTTTCTCCACTAGGCTGGTAACAGGTATTTTTCGATCTGTCTGGTAAGGAGCTTAAAGGTATCTTCGATATTGCCGTCGCCTTTTACGCGTTCCAGTTTGCCCTGGGCGTTGTAATAGCCGGCAACGGGTTCGGTCTTGGCGTAGTATTCCTTGATACGCTTTGCGATCACTTCTTCATTATCATCGGAGCGGCCGGAGGTGATGCCGCGGTCTACGAGGCGCCTTACCAGTTCTTCTTCAGGAACTTCGAGGCTAAGGACGAGATTGATCTCGGTATTCTTGAATTCAAGGAGACGGTCAAGGGCTTCGGCCTGGGCCTTCGTGCGCGGGAAGCCGTCGAAGATGAAGCCGCGCGCGTCGGGTGTATCATCGATCTTGCTGCTGATCATGCCGATCACCACTTCATCCGGAACAAGCAAACCCTGATCCATATATTTTCTTGCCTCTACTCCCAGGGTTGTCTGCCTGCTCACCTCATCGCGCAGCAGGTCTCCGGTAGAGATATGCTGCAGCTGATAGGTAGCCACGATATTGGCGGACTGCGTTCCTTTACCACTGCCCGGAGGACCAAACAAAATCAGATTAAACATAACAATGAATGATGTTGCGGCTACAAAAATAAGATTCCATGCCAATTAGCCTAAAAGAATGTTGGCGCGGGCTGCGGCATTGAGAGCCTATGCAGCGGGCAGCATTCAGCGGTTCCTGTCTGCTTTCACGAGCAGCTTATTTTTTTCCGGTGCAGGCAGTTCCCTGTAGTCGCCCGGGAGAAGTCCTTCTATCGTGATATCACCGATGCTGTAACGGATCAGGCGCAGTGTAGGAAATCCTGCGGCAGCCGTCATTCGGCGCACCTGCCGGTTCTTGCCTTCATGAAGCGTCAGGGATATCCAGGATGTAGGAATATTCATCCGGAACCTGATGGGCGGGTTTCTGTCGGGTACCTGCGGACCGGCATCAAGTCTTGTCACCTGTGCCGGTGCAGTATGGTGCGTGCGGCCGTTTACGTTGATATCAATTCCGTTAGCGAGTCTGCTGATCGCTTCATCCGTGATGGCTCCTTCCACCTGCACCAGGTAGGTGCGGCGATGTGCATACTTCGGTTCGAGGAGGTAATGTGTCAGCTGCTTATCATTGGTCAGCAGCAATAATCCTTCGCTGTCATAGTCGAGCCGGCCTACCGGATAAATATCCCTGGGGATGGAAAGAAAATAATCTGCCAGTGTCTTCTTATCACCTTCTTTCGAAAACTGGGACAGAACCTGAAACGGCTTGTAAAAGATCAGATAGCGGAACATAATTTTTGTTGTGTGCTGAAACCTGCGCCGGACAAGGCTTACAGAGGACAAAATAAAAAGTCCGGCGAGTTGTGATCTGCCGGACTCTTATAAGGATGGGTTAGTAAGTACAATCCTATCACAATATTAAAAAGAATTTTTACCACTAAAAAAAAATCTTCAAAAAAAATTTTCAGGATGTTGAAAAGATGTGAACAAACGGAAGTGTATCTCTCGATGCATTCCTTCAATAACCGGCAGACCGATGCGCATCTGCGATAAAAAAAACGGAGTACTCAGTACTCCGTTTTTTCTTTACCAGTCCTTATCAACTTTGATGCGCGCCGGTCTTCCTTTTTCTTTTTTCTCGTGCAGCTTTTTTTCTTCCTGGGACAATGCATTCAGCAATTGTTCAGCCTGTTGCTCCGATAGCTTGCTCTGCTGCGGCTCCTCCTTTTTATCCTGCTGATCCTGCTGGTCTTTGTTCTGCTGCTGATCCTTATCCTGGTTCTGATCCTGCTGGTTCTGATCTTTCTGGTCCTGTTGCTGCTGCTGGTCTTTGTTCTTATCCTTGTTGCCTCCGCCGCCCTGCTCTTTCTTCAGCATCTGCAGCGCGTAAGAAAGATTGTACTTCGCAGCTTCGTCCGAGGGGTTTCTTCTCAGGGCCTGCTTATAGGCATCCACCGCTTCCTGCCATTTCTTTTCTTCCATGTAAGTGTTGCCGATGTTATAGTGTGCATCGGCCACCATCTTCTTATCGTCTGAAGTCTTACTGAGTGCGGTAAGGGCCTGGCGGCTGCCTCCGTAATTCTTCTGCTGGTACAAAGCGTTGCCCAGGTTAAAGATGCCCGGCGCATACTTTGGATTTTTCTGCAGCGCTTTCTGGTAAGCGGCGGCGGCTGCCACATAGTTTTTCTCAACGTACAGCCTGTTGCCTTCTTTTACCTGTGACTTCTGTGCCTGCGATACGAGGGGGACGCAGGCTGCCGTCACTGCTATCAGCAAATGCTTCATCATGCTTTCTTCGATTTAAACCGTGAGCCCGGCAGCAGCCACTCCGCTACGAGGGCAATAAGGGCCACTGCAAGGAAATACTGGAAATAGCTCGCATAGCTGCTATAGACGACGGCCCCCATGCTTCTCTGTTCCATACCGTCAATCTCATCCACCAGCTTGTCGGCCACATCATCGGCATTGCGCAGGAGGCTATAGGTTCCTTTTCCTGCGGAGGCAATGGAGCGCAGCTCGTCTTCATTGAGCTTGCTGATCACGGGAGATCCGCTCTCATCCAGCTTCATGGTCCTCGTCTCCGGGTCCATGATGGTAGTTCCTTCCGGCGATCCGACACCGACCGTATGTATTACGATACCCGTTTCCGCTACTTCCCTTGCCTTCGCTATGGCCGACTCGTCATGGTCTTCCCCGTCGGAAATGATCACCAGGGATTTATACTTCTTCTCCCGCTTGGAAAAAGAATTAACGGAAAGGTCCAGCGCCTCGCTCAGCACGGTGCCCTGGGTAGGCACCAGATCGGGCCTGATATTCTGCAGCATCATGCGCACGGCGCTGTAGTCTATGGTAAGCGGCACCTGCAGGTAGGCGCGCCCGGCGAAGACGATGAGGCCGACCCGGTCGTTCGACATCTTTTCCAGCATGCTCTGCACGAGCTGCCTGGAGCGGGTGAGGCGATCCGGCTTTATATCCTGGGCGAGCATGCTTTTGCTCACATCTATGGCAATGATCACATCCACACCTTTGCGCTGGACCTGGTCGGTACCCTTGGCCATCTGCAGGTTAGCCCAGCCAATGACCATAGCGGTGAAGGCCAGGGCAAGCAGCGTGAACTTCAGGGCCGGGCGGCCGGGAATAAATCCAAGCAGCTGCCAGGATACAAGGTGCTCATCACCAAGATTGCGCAGTTTTTTACGGCGCCACCATACGGCTGCGATAAACAGGAACACCAGCAGGGGCAGTAAGCCCAGCAGGTACAGATGAGAGATATGTTGGAACCTTAGCATGGACTGATTCTGAACGTACGCAAATTTAAAAGAAGGGCAAACTTATAAAAGTAAAACATGGTGAATTTTAATTTCTTTAACACCCTGGTCGCTGACAGCATATTCTGCCCGCAGTGCGTAATTTCGCAGGATGCAAGATTATCTGAAGGGGCTCAATGAGCGGCAGCGGGAGGCGGTGGAACATATCAATGGTCCGCTGATGATCGTTGCGGGAGCCGGGAGCGGCAAGACAAAGGTGCTGACCACCAGGATCGCACACCTGATGCGGAACGGAGTTGACGCTTTTAACATACTGGCGCTGACCTTTACCAACAAGGCAGCAGCGGAAATGAAGGAACGGGTGGAGCACATCCTGGGCAGTTCGGAAGCAAGGAATCTTTATATCGGCACCTTTCACTCGGTGTTTGCGAGGATCCTGAGGGCGGAGGCGCACAAGCTGGGCTACCCGAATAATTTTACCATATACGATACCGACGATGCCAAATCCGTGATCAAGAGCATCGTCAACGATATGAACCTGGACGACAAGCATTATAAGCCGGCGTTCATCTATTCCCGGATCTCTGCGGCCAAGAACAGCCTCATAGACCCGGTCATGTACAAGCAGGATTATCATATCCAGCAGGAAGACGCGCGCAGCAGCCGCCCTTTGCTGGGCGATATCTATGAGGCCTATGCAAAGCGCTGCTTCAGGAACGGCGCCATGGATTTCGATGATCTCCTGTTCAAGATGTACCTGCTCTTGGTGCATTTTCCCGATGTGCTGGCCAAATACCAGCACCGGTTCAAATATGTGCTGATAGACGAGTACCAGGATACCAACGTGGCGCAGTACCAGATCATCAAGATGCTGGGTGCGGTGCATGAGAATATCTGCGTGGTGGGTGATGATGCCCAGAGCATCTATTCGTTCCGGGGCGCCACCGTACAGAACATCCTGCAGTTCCAGGACGATTACGAGGATGTGAAGATCGTGAAGCTGGAACAGAACTACCGCAGCACGCAGAGCATACTGAACGTTGCGAACACGATCATTTCCAATAATAAGAACCAGATCCCGAAAGCGCTGTGGACAGAGAACAGCGAGGGAGAAAAGATAAAGCTGGTCCGCACCCTCACCGATAATGATGAAGGCCGGTTCGTTGCCGATGCCATTACCGAGATGAAGCTGCGCAACCACTATGCCAACAAGGATTTTGTGGTGCTTTACCGCACGAATGCACAGTCGCGTTCGTTCGAGGAAAGCCTGCGGCGGATGAATATCCCGTATCGCCTGGTAGGCGGCATCTCTTTCTATCAGCGCAAGGAGATCAAGGATTTCCTCGCTTATCTGAGGGTCATCGTCAACACGCAGGACGAGGAAAACCTGAAGCGGATCATCAACTATCCTGTGCGGGGTATCGGCAAGACCACGATTGATAAGATACTCATCGCCGCCAACCAGTATGACAAGACCTTCTGGGAGATCATGCAGTTCCCCGATATGATCGGGCTCAGGGGAGCAGCGGCTTCTGCCATCGAGAACTTCGTGAATATGATCAAAGGCTTCCAGACGATGCTGGAAAAGCAGAATGCCTACGATATGGCATTTGCGGTGGGCAAGCATACCGGACTGGTGGCAGAACTCTACAACGATAAATCGGTGGAAGGACTGGCGCGCTACGAGAACGTGCAGGAATTGCTCAACTCCATCAAGGAATTTACAGAGACGCCGGATGAAGAAGGCGAGCTGCGCGACAAATCGCTGGGCAGCTACCTGCAGCAGATCACCCTGCTCACCGATGCCGATAATGACAAGGACGAGAACCAGGATGCGGTGAAGCTGATGACCATACATGCTGCCAAGGGGCTGGAGTTTCCCTGCGTATTTGCCGTAGGCCTGGAAGAAAACCTGTTCCCCAGCACGATGAGCCTCTATGACCGGGAAGGACTGGAGGAAGAAAGAAGGCTGTTCTACGTTGCCGTCACCCGCGCCAAGGACAGGCTATGGGTGACCTACGCGACCAGCAGGTACCGCTTCGGCAACCTGGTGCAGAACGATCCGAGCCGCTTTATAGACGAGATACCCGAGCCTCATCTGGACCGGACGTTCACCGGTTCTGCGCACCGCGCTGCGGGTTCGGTCAATGCTTTCGGGAATATGATGAACCAGTCGTTCGAGAAGGTACCCTCCCTGAAAAAGCTGGCAGATAAGCTGCAGCAGCAGAAGACCGCCGTTGCACCGCATAAGCCTGCGGGCGACTTCAGGGCAGATGACCCTGCAGGTATGGAAGCCGGTATGCAGGTAGAGCACCAGAAATTCGGCTTCGGCAAGATCCTGAACGTGGAGGGCGGGGTGCATAACCGGATCGCCACCATAAACTTCGACGGGCATGGGCAGAAGAAGATCATGCTCAACTACGCCCGGCTCCGGATCGTCAGATAAGACAGTTTTATTACACAGGTGTGTTCTATTTTCCGTTTATTGCGTCTATACGTGTAAATGAACGAGTTATGAAACGCACCTGTATCTTTTTCTGCTCCCTTGGCCTGTTATTGGGCCAACTTGCGGACGCACAGACCCGTACCCGGGCATCTATAGAGCATGCTACCGTTTTTCTCAACGGGGCGGAATTATTCAGTACGGCTGCTGTCTCGCTTCCCCAGGGAACTTCGGAAGTTCTCTTCTCCAATATAGCCGGCAATGTAAACCAGCAAAGCCTGACCATCGGCGCCGACAACGATGTAGTGGTGCAGTCTGCGATCTTCCAGAACAATTACCTGCAGGCAGAGATTGCCTCCCCGGTGGTGCGCAGGCTTGAGGACAGCCTGGAACAGATAGCCGGGCAGTCGGAAACGATAACTGCAAAGCTGAGCACCGTACGCGAGCAGCTTTCCCTGCTCAGCGAAAACCGCAAGGTAGCCGGCGAGAACAATGGACTGAGCGTTGCCGAGCTGCAGAAAATGCTGGACCTGGTGGGCAGCCGAATGACGGCCCTGCTGGCCGAAAAAGGAAGGCTGGAGAAAAGCCTGGCAAAGCTGACCGAAGGCGCCGGTCTCATCCGCCTGCAGATCGAGGAGGAAAAGAAAAAAGGATTCCAGCCGGGCGGGCAGCTGCTGGTCAAGTTCTACAGCCCGAAAGCCACCAATACCAGGGTGCGCATGTCTTACGTGGTGCCCAACGCGGGCTGGAAGCCGGCATACGATATACGCGTAGACGATCTGACGAAGCCCGTACGGCTGTTTTATAAGGCCAATGTATACCAGAACTCAGGCGTGAAATGGGAAGGTGTCAGGCTGACCCTTTCTACGGGCAATCCCAATGAGGGTGCCCAGGCCCCCGTGCTTCAGCCCTGGCACCTCGCCTACTACCAGCCTGTATACGGTGCCCAGCTTAAGGAGATCAGCGCCGGCCAGTACAGAACAAGGAACAGCAATGATGCCGCGGCGCTCTCCGGCAATACGTACCAGCAGAAATCAGGAGAGGCGGTCAGCATCGGCGGTGCCCGGCCTAACGGCACCATGTATATGATTGACGGCGTTGCCACCAACAACGCAGCCGGTGCCACGATGAACAGCTATGTAGCCGTAGACAACTCCGGCGTCAATACCAGCTTCGACATAGAGCTGGAGTATACAATCCCTTCGGACGGGAAGGAGCAGATCGTCGCCGTCAAAACCTATGAACTCCCGGCAACGTATCGTCACTTCGCCGTGCCCAGGCTCGATCGCGATGCCTTCCTGCAGGCGCAGGTGACCAATTGGGAAGACCTGAACCTGCTGCCGGCGCCTACCAGCATTTTTTACGAGGGATCATACGTAGGACAGGGAATCATTGATATGCGCAATGTGCGCGACACGATGAATATCTCGCTCGGCAGGGATAAGAAAGTGGTCATCCGCCGGGAGATGGACAAAAAGCTGCGCAGCGTACGGACCATCGGCAGCAATGTCCGGGAGACCTTTGCCTATACCATCAGTGTACGGAACTCCAGGAAGGAAAAGGTAAACCTTACGCTCCAGGACCAGTTCCCGCTTTCCAATGAAAGCAGCATCGAGGTGGAAGACAAGGAAGTAACGGATGCAAGTGTCGACGAGGCAACAGGTGCCATCACCTGGAAGCTGGCGCTCGGTCCGTCGGAGACTACCGAGAAGAAGCTGAGCTACACCATCAAATATCCTAAAGGAAGGTCGCTGGCCAATGTGAGACATTAGGCGTCTCCGAAGTCTTTTGATAACGCAGAATACAAGAGGCTGTCCCGGGTTCGGGACAGCCTCTTGTATTCTGCCAGGCCATTTGCTCATTTACCCTTGCGGCGGTGCTCCTGTTATTGGCGCGGCCAGGTGAGGATTACATGGAGGGGCTAATGATAATCGGTCCACTGTATTTTCCTGGGCAGACAAAGCGCCTTCCTGCGCACTGAAAGTCACTATGTCTTCATTAATCGACTCTGTCAGTGTTGACAACGGGATATGTAAGTTAAACTGTAACAAAGCCCTTATCTGCACAGATAAAACATTTACCCGTGAAGACAAACTCCCTATCCTTACAAACAAAATCCTTATCCTTACAAACAAAGTCCTTATCCTTACAAACAAAGTTCCTATCCCTGCAGACAATATCCCTATCCCTGAGGACAAACTCCTAATCCTTACAAACAAAGTCCCTGTCCCTGCAGACAATATCCCTATCCCTGAAGACAAATCCCTTATCCCTGCAAACAAAATCCCTATCCGTGAAGACAAAGTCCTTATCCTTGCAGTCAAAATCTTTATCCCTGAAGACAAAGTCTTTACCTCTGAAGACAAAGTCCTTATCCTTGCAGCCAAAGTCTTTGTCCGTTCATGCAAAGAAGCTAAGTCTGATCTGAAATATGGGGATGCAGTGCGGATTGAAGCGATCCGTCAGGGTCTATTTTTCGATCCTGATTTCCTGGATCACATAGCGCCCGCCGTCCTCCCGTACCGAAAAATAGGCGCGATAGCTGCCGCAGGAGGTTTTGAGCGTACCGATGACATATTTGTGCTGCTTTCCGCCGCCGCTGTGCTCGGTGGTAAAGCCTTTAGGATTGTTCTTACTGAAAAAGCCACGCAGCACCATTTCCGCCTGGCTGGAGCTATAGGTGCCCCGGGAGCCTGCAATGGTCATCGAGACCGTGTTATCAAAATACCTGGATACGCCACCGGTGTTGCCCGATCCGATGGAGGAGCGGATATCATCCAGCGCTCCCTGGGCAATTGCCAGGGTAAACACGAGCATCAGGGCTACAGTAGCGGTCAGTTTTTTAATTAAGGGTCTCATTTCTAGTCTTTCACAACATCTGTCGGTACTGCCATAAGTGCCAAAAACATGCCAAACCGGTTACTGTTGGCGGTATATTAACACGATAAATATGCACTTCCCGCAGATGCTGTCCTGATTGCCAAAAATATCACTAAATGTTTACTATCGCCAATGCTTAATTTTGCGCCCATGTCTAAAAAAGTAATGCTCATTATCATGGATGGCTGGGGGCATGGGCAGGTGCCTGCTTCGGATGCTATTGCCACTGCCAATGTGCCTTTTGTGTCTTCCCTGTACCAGAGATACCCGAACACCGAGCTGGTGACTTGTGGCGAGGATGTAGGGCTGCCTGAAGGTCAGATGGGCAACTCTGAAGTGGGACATCTGAACATAGGCGCCGGACGTATCGTCTACCAGGAGCTCCAGCGGATCAATGTAGCGGTAAAGACCGGTGAGCTGGAAAGAAGCCCGGTGCTGCAGGCTTCATTTACAGCAGCCAGGACCAAAGATAAAACCCTGCACCTGATCGGACTGGTCAGTGACGGAGGTGTGCATTCGCATATAGATCATTTAAAAGCACTTTGCTCGCTGGCAAAACAATACGGCGTGCCCCGGGTAGCGGTTCATGCTTTTACGGACGGGCGGGATACGGACCCTAAAAGCGGGCTCGGCTACCTGACTGACCTTCAGGCACACCTGGAGCAGACCGGCGGTTTTATTGCCTCTGTCACCGGACGCTACTACGCTATGGACCGGGATAAACGCTGGGAGCGGGTAAAACTGGCATACGACGCGCTCACCAAAGGTATCGGAGAAAAAGCAACCGACCCCCTGGCAGCTGTCTCGGCTTCATATGAGGCAGGTGTCACCGATGAGTTCATCAAGCCGATCATCATAACCGGAAATAATGGTCAGCCGCTGGCACTGATACAGGAAGACGATATCGTGCTTTGCTTTAACTTCCGCACCGACCGGTGCCGTGAAATAACGATGGCCTTGTGTCAGCAGGCTTTCCCCGAGCAGGACATGACCCCGCTGAACCTCCATTATGTGACGATCACGGAGTATGACAAAACGTTTAAGAACGTGGGTGTCATCTTCGAGAATGATAACCTGACCGAGACGCTCGGAGAAGTGCTGGAAAAAGAAGGTCTGAAGCAGATCAGGATCGCCGAAACCGAGAAGTACCCTCACGTTACTTTCTTCTTTAGCGGGGGCAGGGAACAGCCTTTTGAAGGAGAAAGAAGGATCCTCATCCCTTCCCCCAAGACGGTGCCCACCTATGATCTGAAACCTGAAATGAGTGCATACGAGATCACCGAAGCCATCCTGCCCGAGATCGAGGAGGAATCGGCCGCTTTTATCTGCCTCAACTTTGCCAATGCAGACATGGTGGGACATACCGGTGTATGGGAGGCTGCGGTAAAAGCTGTGGAAACGGTAGATGACTGCGTGTCCCGGATAGTGCCGAAGGCCCTGGCGCATGGGTACGCGGTATTCCTGACCGCCGACCATGGCAACTCCGATTTTATGGTCAACGAGGATGGCAGTCCGAACACTGCGCACACGCTGAATAAAGTGCCCCTGTTCATCATAGCCAATGATTTCAGCGGAACGATCAGGCCCGGCAAGCTGGGCGATATCGCCCCCACCATACTGCGCTATATGGACATCACCATACCGGCCTCTATGTCAGGAGACGTGCTTATCTGACATTATGGACGATAAATGAAAGGGTCCCTGCTTTCGCAAGGGACCCTTTTTATGTTGCAAAATGAAAAACCTTAGCGGGCGATCCACTGGGCAGGGTCTACCTTGGAGGTGGCGTTGTTCTTGCCCACTTTCCAGATCTGGAAGTTCAGTACCGTATTGCCTTCTTCGTTGGGTCCTATGGTTCCGATCGGTGTCTTCGTGCTTACGCGCTGGTCTTTCTTCACGCCTACATTCACCAGTCCGGAGTAGATGGTAAAGTAAGCACCGTGGCTGACGATGACGTTCCAGTTACGCCCCGCTACAAAGAATACATTGGTCACCACTCCGTCGAATACCGACCGGATGGAGGACCCCGGGTTGGTGGTGATGTCGATACCGTAGTTCTCCAGCGTCACTTTCTCTTCGATAGGATGCTTATAGGTACCGAAGCCCTGGGAGATAAAGCCTTTCTCTACCGGCCAGGGCAGCCTTCCGCGGTTATTTTCAAACCCGTTGGAGAGCGCTGTCGCCTCCGGGGTCATGTTGTTGATAAAGGATGCTGTGGATTTAGGCACTGACCTGGAAGGTGCGGACGATGAAGCCACCACATTGCCGGTACCGCCGCTCCTGGACGAGCTGCCGGATCTGGGGGCGCTGCCTGCGCTGCCCACTTCACCATTGGCCGGGCGGAGACCGGAACCTGTATTGACCGAGATGCCGCCTGTGTTGCTATTGGCCGCAGCCAGTGCTTTTCTTTGTTCTTCTTCCCTTCTGCGCTTTTCTTCTTCCTCAGCTTTTTTCCGGGCCAGGGCGATCTCCTGCTGGATCACCTTCTGGATGGCTGCGTCTACCTGGCGGGCGGCTTTGCGGTTCTTCTCGATCTCCCGGCTCAGCTCTTTTTCCCGTCCTTTCAGTGCCCTTACTACCTGGTCTTTCTCGCTGGTCTCTTTCTGGATGACGAATTTCTGCTGCTCTTCCGCGGTGCGCAGCACATCTTTCTTGGATTTCTCCGTGTTCAGGATGCCCAGCTTCTTCTCGATCTTTGCCTGTGTCACCCGGATCTGCTCTGCCTGCTCTTTGCGGTAGTCTCTGTACTTCTTCAGGTATTTCAGGCGGCGCACCGCCTCATTGAAGTCATCGGCAGAAAAAAGAAAGGCAACCATATTATAGGAGCTCCGGTTCTTGTAGGCGAACCTTACCGACTGCGCATAACGCACTTTCAGCACTTCGAGGTTCTGTTTCAGACCGGTGATCTCCTGGCTGGAGCTGCGGATGCTCTGGTTGATGTCATTGATCTCGGCATTGATATTGGCGATCAGCTTCTGGCGTTCCGCCAGCTTGCTCTGCAGTGCCCTGAGCTGTGCCAGGGTAGCGTTCTTGTTTTGCTTTGTCTGCTCGAGTGCGGCCTGTGTTTCCCGGATCGACTCCATGATACTCTGCCTTCTTTTCTCAAGGTCAGTGCGGGCAGCAGAGGTCTGCTGGGCAAAAACGGAAAAGGGAAGCAGACCACACAATAATATATATAGGAAACGCATCGGCCGGTAATTTGAGGTATGTAAACAAAAATAGCCAAATATCTCCCGCTAAACTGGTAACTGTCAAGTTTTAAGAGGATTTTAAATGCTTTTTGCCATAATTACGCTTGAATGTTTTTTTATTGGGAAAGCTTTGCTCATTTTTGTTTCAAAGAACAGTCTATGCTTTATTCCATGACAGGGTTCGGGCGTGCGGAAGGGATCGTGAACGGGCGCCAGATCGTTGTTGAGATCAAATCACTGAACGGCAAGCAGTTTGAGCTGAACATCAAGCTGCCCCCTATCCTGCGGAATTATGAGCTGGATATCCGCAACCTGCTTAACGGCATACTCATGCGGGGCAGCATTGACTTCAATATTGCGGTGCGCATGGAAGGCGCTTCAAAGCCCATGATGATCAATACCGGGCTTGCCATGTATTATTACCGGGGCATGAAACAGATCTCCGAACAGCTCGGCATTCCGGAAGACAATGTTCTTTCTACCCTGATGCGCATGCCGGAGATCGTGGTTCCGGAGCAGGACGTACTGCCCGAAGAAGAGTGGCAGGAAGTCCGCCAGGTCATTGCCGAAGCCGGTCAGAGCCTGATGGAGCACCGCAAGAATGAAGGCGCTGCCCTCAGCCTGGACCTGAGCGAGAGGATCCGGAACATAGAGGAGCTGCTGCAGCGCATCCTGCCCCTCGAAGGCCAGCGTACCGACCGGATCCGTCAGCGGGTGAATAACTCACTCAAAGAAGGAGCCGGCGGAGAGCATGCCGACGCGAACCGTTTTGAGCAGGAGCTTATCTATTATATCGAGCGCATGGATTTTTCGGAAGAAAAGACCAGGCTGAAGCAGCACTGCTCCTATTTCCACAGCATTATGGAAAAAGCCGAGGCATCCAAGGGTAAAAAGCTCGGCTTCATCCTGCAGGAGATCGGCAGGGAGATCAATACGCTCGGCGCAAAGGCCAATGATGCCGACATCCAGCAGCTGGTGATCGAGATGAAGGATGAGCTGGAGAAAGCAAAAGAGCAGGTGCTTAACATTTTATAATATCAAAGAAGGTTTATAACCTACATGAGATCCTTCCGTTCCTTAATTTTTTCAGCAGTCATTATCCTGGCAGGCTTCAGCGGGTGCCTGCCATCGCCTTACTACCAGAAAGACGTTGTGGTGCCGCAATATGCCTGGGGCTATAGTTTCCAGCCTTCCTTCCGTTTTGAGATAGCGGACACCACGGCCCTGTACAACCTGTATTTTATCATCCGGCATACCGAAGCCTACCCGTTCTCCAATATCTGGATGTGGGTGTATACCAAACAGCCCGGAGACACGAGCTATATGCGCTCTCGGATAGAGATCCCGCTGGCGGAGCCCTCGGGCAAATGGCTGGGCCGGGGAATGGGCGAGATCTGGGAACAGAGAATGCCGATCACCCGAAACGACAACCCGATGCAGTTTAACAGACCTGGTGTCTACGAGATAAAGCTGGAGCAGAATATGCGTATCAACCCGCTTCCGGAGGTACTGCAGATAGGACTGAGGGTGGAAAAGCTGGGACACCGGCACCAACAAAACCGCCAGCCTTCATGAAGTTCTTTTCCACTATCTACCTGCTCCTGCTGATCTATATTATCGCCGCACTGCTGTTCTGGGGCTTCAGCCTCAACAAGCTCAGCGAACAGATCTACGAGCAGCAGATCATCAACCTCAAGACCCAGACAGACAGTCTGAAGAACCCGACCCTGTTCGAGGAACGTCACCGGGAGCTGGAGCAGAAACGATCGGTGCGGAAAAAGCAGTACCTGGGCGAGGGAAGCACCTTCCTGCTCGTCATCTTTATCGGCGCCGCAGTTGTCTATACCTCCTTCCGGCGCAGTATCCGTCTTTCCCGCCAGCAAAACAACTTCATGCTCTCGGTGACCCATGAGCTGAAATCGCCTATTGCCGCCATGAAGCTGAACCTGCAGACACTGGAGAAGTATAAGCTGGACGAAGAGAAAAAGAACCTGCTGATAGAAAAATGCATCCGCGAGGCGAACCGGCTGAACGATCTCTGCACCAATATGCTGCTGGCCTCACAGATGGAAGGCAGGCAGTACAAAACCACCAAGGAAAGACTCAGCCTGTCGGATCTTGTAGAACATGCTGTAAAAGACTATTCCAATCGTTATCCCGGACGCATCAGCGGAGAGATCAGTCCCGGCGAGCTGCCGGTGCATGCAGACAGGCTGATGCTGCAGATGGCGGTCAATAACCTGCTGGAAAACGCCATCAAATATTCCCCTGCCGACACGCCTGTGACGGTGCGGCTGTATGATAAAGGAAAGAATGCGCTGCTGCAGGTAGCGGACGAGGGAGAAGGAATACCGGATACGGAAAAACACAAGGTGTTCCGCAAATTTTACCGCCTGGGCAATGAGAATACAAGAAAGACCAAGGGCACGGGGCTGGGGCTTTACCTGACCCATAAGATCATCAGGCAGCACAAGGGTAAGATCGGCATCAAGGACAATGAGCCTAAAGGATCGGTATTTGAGGTGGTGCTTCCGGTAATATAGGGTCCGGTTCCGTAATTAATTCTCCAGGGACCAGCTCAGGCTGCTCCAGCCGTTCGAGATCTACTTTAAAGCTCATCCGGTGATAGGGCGAGAACCCATGGTCACGGATGCTGAGCCTGTGCGCCAGCGTTCCGTATCCCTTGTTCTGATCCCAGCCATATTGCGGATAGCTGAAGTGCAGCGCTTTCATAAAATCGTCCCGGTAGGTCTTTGCCAGAATGCTGGCCGCGGCAATGGAAGCATACAGGGCGTCGCCCTGGATGATGCACTGATGGGGGATGCCAAGGTATGGGGTAAACCGGTTGCCGTCTATGAGCAGCAGTTCCGGGCGCACCGAAAGCAGGTCAATCGCCTGGTGCATGGCTTTAAAGGAAGCGTTGAGGATATTGATCCGGTCTATCTCGTCGTGGGGTACGAGGGCTACCCCGTAAGCGATGGCTTTCTTCTCGATGATGGGACGGAGCTTGCAGCGTTCCTCCTCGGTGAGCTGCTTGCTGTCATTGAGCAGCGGATGGCGGAACCTGGGGGGCAGGATCACGGCAGCAGCCACTACCGGGCCGGCAAGGCATCCCCTGCCTGCTTCATCGCAGCCTGCCTCCACCGTATCTTTCCGGAAAAATGCTTTCAGTCCCATCCGGGGGCAAAGTTATCCAATTGAGGGCTTGAAGCTTCCGGTCAAAGCCTAATATTTACAAAAAAGCCCGGCAGAAGCCAGGCCTTTCATTTGGTTAATTGAGGATATATAGACTTCTTTAGATGCCTCCGAATCTTATGCCGATCGCATAAGGGTGCTGGTCCAGCGCGTCCTTGTGCAGGGCGGTCAGCTGATAGCTTGCATACAGCCTGATCACACCGTCTATGCCCAGCTCACCGGTCACACAGCTATTAAAGTTATTCAAATTAAACGGATCCCGGTTCTTTTGTTTTCCACGCTCGTCAGAGACCTGCTTTGTCCAGGAAGAGAGCCGGTAGCCCCCGGTGATGCCCACGCCATATACCAGCCAGGTATCCTTTGCCAGCTTTGTCTTGCAGGTTACCGAAAGCGGGATGCTCAGGTAGGTGACCGCCAGCTTGTTCTTTGAGAAGCTTACCGTATCGGTGACGACCATGGGGCGGGTCTCATTAATATAGCTGATGGGCTTGTTGAAGCGGAAATTGTAGATCTGCAGCCCGATGCCGGAAGAAATATACATCTTCTGCCTCCTGGTATTCACAAACCTGTAAGAGCCCATGACCGGATAGATATTGACGTTGATGGATTTTCCTTCCCGGAGGCTGAAGAGGTTCTCGTTTCTCATTTCCGGGTCTACGTTCAGGAAGTCCTGCGCCGCTGCGGAACTATAGTCGGTATTGTCCTGCAGGTAGTTGATACCGAGCTCCAGGATGGCGAAGCGGAACTTGAAATCCTTGTCTTCTTTCTTTTTGATGCTGTCCGGAAAGCTGGTAACGGTGATGCCGTCGGAGCTGATAGAGATCGTTTTACCGGTCTTTTTCCGGGTGGTGTCCGATGTCCCTTTTGTTTCGGTGGTTTCCTGGGCAGCGGCGCCAAGGGAGAGCGTCAATGCCGTAATCATCATATAGACCAGTTTCATACTGCTGTTTTTTTAAAAATTGATAACGAGTTCTTTCCTGCCCAGTTTCAGGGCGAATGTTGTTTCCTTGATGTTTTCCTTGAAGATCTTAGCCTGTTCGATCCTGGAGCTGACAGAGCTGGTCAGTGTTTTCAGACCCATTTTCTTTTCTTCTTCTACAGGAAGCCAGGCAAGGAATTCTTTTTCCTCGGCGGGCGCTTCCAGTGTTATGTTATGGTCTATTGCAGGCACCGTTACAGCCAGGTGAGCTGCTTCCGGCGCCGTGATGGCTCCTCCCTGTATCACCGGGGTTGCCGGGGCCAAAGGCTGCAGTTCCAGCACTGCTGCTTCCGGTTTCTTTTCATCCGCCGCTGCAATCGCTTCGACCATTCTTACGGGTGCTGCTTCCTTGTTTTCAGCCGGTTCCGTCAATTCGTTCCGGGTTACCGGTGTTGTCAGGGGCGCTGCGGGTTCCTTTTCCGAGGCTGTCACAGCCACCTGATCAGCAGTTTCTGAGCGTCCGCGGTCAGTCCACTGTGCCAGCCCTGTCGCCAGCAGGATCAGCAGTCCGGCAGCCGCGCTATAGGTTTTCCAGTTGCCCAGCGCGATCACTCTTCCCTCGGGCTTCAGCAGCATTTCCTTATCTCTGAACACGATAGAAGTGTCCGGGACCAGCCGGGCGGCACTGAACGCCTTCAGCTCATCCTGCAGCTCGGGGTGCTGTTCCACGAACCGGTATAGCTCCCGGGTCTCCGTCTCACTCAACTCACCATCCGTGTGGAGGCACATATACTCTTCATAATTTTCCCAGGTCACCATAGATGCTCCTTTTTTTAAATGAGATGTTCAACACTAACCAGATACTGTTTCAGGGTTTTCCTGGCGCGGTGCAGGTAAACCTTTACCTGTGATTCGGACAGACTCATGATGCCGGCAATCTCGTCGTAGCTGTATCCTTCATAATCCTTCAGCAGCACCAGGGCGCGTGCCTGCTCATCCAGCTGTGCCAGCGCCCTGTCCAGCACACGTTTCAGATCAGGATTTGAAGGGTGATAGCTATCTTCCTGTCTCAGCTCTTCCTGGTACTGTATCCGCCCTTTTTTCCGGTACATGTCCACGGATTGATTATAGGCTACCTGGAAGAGGAATGGTTTTGCCTTCTCGGGCAGGACGCTGTCCTTTTTCTGCCAGAGCACCTCAAAGCTGCTTTGTGTAATATCCCTTGCATCCTCCTCATTGCCCGTACATTTCCAGGCAAAGCGGAATAGCGCGTCGGACCAGTCTTTTACACAGTTGTTGTAGCTTTTGGCGTCCATTCAGAAGTATATCGGGGGCAAACAGGAAATGTTACAGCAGCCCTGAAAAAATATTTCAGCAGCAAAATTATAATAAGTTGGCAGATGCCCGGAGCGGAATTGAAGAGATTCAGAGAGCAGCGGGTAGAAAGGCAAGTAAGCAGTAGGCAGATTTTCCTGCGCGAGTGTTTTTTAGAGATTTAGAAGGCAGAGACCGGCGCGAGTGAAGTAGTAGGCAGTTGGCAGTAGGCAGATTCCCGGAGCGAGTGATTCCAGAGATCTAGAGAACAGAGAAGCAGAACGCAGAAGGACGCATGATGTAAATCCACAATTAGACGAAGTCAGGCACCAACCTTTCCTGCGACTTTACGCCTTTACGCCTCCTCGACTTTACATTAAAAGCGTCTGCCAAAGCGTCAGTGACGATGGTAAAGTTTTGGGGGAGTACCTCCGTAGTACCTTCGTAGTACCTTCGGGGTACCTTCGGAGAACATTCGGGGTTAATTCGGGTCTGATTCGGGGTGAATTCGAATGCTAGAATGTCAGACACCCTTTTTCCTCTGTCGGAAAAGACCCCTTGGAGGGCCGAATTTGCAATGGAAAAAAGTAAGCAATCATTAGTTTCTGTCGCTTGAACGAGCTTTTCGCTCACCCCGTAGGGATTCCTCCCCACCGCTTTCCGTTTCTCCTGACCGGAAGCCGGGTTCGGAGAGAAACCTTTTACCTTGATGGACCTGTGAGTATATCCTGAACCGCAGCTACCACTATCATCAAAAGCATCGGGGCAACTCAACGCCTTCACGCCTTTACGCCTTCACGCCTTCACCGCTTACGACTTACGACTTACGACTTAGGACTTCATTGCCCCATTGATCAGCACCTCCTCATTAAAGCCATCTGCCTGGCTCACGAAAGATACCAGTAAGCAGCGACCTGCGATAGGATGCCCAGTCCGTAGCCGGTCCAAAGTTCATTCAGATGGTGTGCCTTAAGGATCATCCTGGCGGTGCCTACCAGCCCGGCAGCGAAGATGGCGGCAAACAGGGGCAGTGCCATGTTCACCGGGCTGATGGCCAGGATCACGATCATCATGCCCAGGAGCCCACCCATAGCGGTGGCGTGCATACTGATCTTGAAGAAGATATTGATCATGAACAGGGCGATCAGCGACCAGAAATTGGCGAGAAAAACGGATTTGACGATCAGGGGCGCACTCATTGCCCTATCGTTCCGGAACACCCAATAGGCCCAGAAATAAAAGATCATCGTGGCCATCAGGGGGATGATCCGTTCCTTGGAGTCTTTGAGGTAGACGCTATCCACGAAGCCCAACCCTTTCAGCAGCAGCACTACGAGCAATGGAAAAAAAGCGGTGATATAAGCTACCTGGATCAGCAGAAAGCCTGTCTGCTGCGGTCTCAGTCCGGAGAAGCTGGCGGGCAGCAGCTGGGTCAGCAATGCCGTCATTATTACCGGGATAAATACAGGGTGGAACAGGTAGCTGATCACCATGGCAATGCCCCGGAGCAAAGCCGGCTGCTGTCTGATCTCCTCTGGTCTTTCCTCCGGAGCTATTGTCGTCGTATTCATTCTTTGTCGTGTTGCTTTATGCTTCCAGTACCGGGGAGAGCCAGCGGCTCATCTCCTCCATATCATGTTCTTTTCGGGCGGTATAGTGTTCCAGCTGGTCCTGCATGATGCGGCCCACACCGAAATACGTGCTCTGCGGATGCGAGAAATACCAGCCGCAGACCGAAGCCGCAGGATACATGGCCAGCGATTCGGTGAGCCGGATCCCGGCATTCGCTGATGCATCGAGCAGGCGGAACAGCTTGTGCTTTTCGGTATGATCCGGGCAGGCGGGATAGCCGGGTGCCGGCCGGATGCCCCGGTAGGTTTCTCTGATCAGCTCCTCATTGCTCAGGGACTCATCCCTGGCATAGCCCCAGAACTCGCGCCTGGTGCGCTTATGCAGCACTTCCGCGAATGCCTCTGCCAGCCTGTCGGCAATTGCCTGCAGCATGATCTTGCTGTAATCGTCATGGTCGGCGATCATCTTTTCTATGTGCGGCTCTATGCCGTGAATGCTGACGGCGAAAGCTCCCATATAGTCCGGCGCCCCGCCTGCAGCCGCCGGCTTGATGAAATCGGAAAGTGAAAAGTTAGGCTGACCTGCCGCCTTTTTGATCTGCTGCCGCAGGAATTCCAGCCGCTCCAGGGGCCGGCCGGTTTCATCCTTGAGAATGACGGTATCCGGCGCAGGCTTTTCCGCCTGCCAGAAGCCGACAACACCTTTTGCGCTGAGCCAACTTTCTGAAATGATCCTGTCGAGGAGTTTGTTGGCGTCGTTGAACAATCTGGTCGCTTCCTGTCCCACATTCGGGTCCCTGAGTATATCCGGGTACCGTCCGCGCATCTCCCAGGTAATGAAGAAAGGTGTCCAGTCTATATGTTCCCGGATCTCGGAAAGATCATAGTGATCAAAAACCCGCGTACCGGTAAAGGAAGGCGCCGGTGGTGTGTAGCCTTCCCAGTCTATCGCTACCGGGTTGGCTGCTGCCTCTTCGTAGGAGATATATTGCTTTATCGTCTTTTTGCCGGCGAAGTCGCTGCGCACTTTTTCGTATTCCTTTTGCAGGTTTTCCAGGAAGCCGGTCTTCTGCTCCCTGCTCAGCAGGCTGCCTGCCGTGGTCACACTCCGGCTGGCATCCAGCACATGCACCACGCCATGCTCATATTCCGTGGCGATCTTTACAGCCGTATGGGTGCGGCTGGTGGTGGCACCGCCGATGAGCAGGGGCTGCTGCATGCCGCGGCGTTTCATTTCCCGGGCTACATGTACCATTTCGTCGAGGGAGGGTGTGATCAGTCCGCTGAGACCGATGATATCCACATTTTCTTTCTGCGCCGTCTCGAGAATTTTATCCGCAGGCACCATTACACCCAGGTCAATGACATCATAGCCATTGCAGCCCAGCACCACACCAACGATATTCTTGCCGATATCGTGCACGTCTCCCTTAACCGTCGCGAGCAGGATCTTTGCGGCGCCGCCCTGCTGTGCCAGGGGGTTATTCTTTTTTTCCTCTTCGATATAAGGTGTCAGTACCGCAACCGATTTTTTCATTACCCGGGCGCTCTTTACTACCTGGGGCAGGAACATCTTACCGCTGCCGAACAGGTCGCCCACCACGTTCATTCCCGCCATCAGCGGGCCCTCGATCACCTCGAGCGGACGCGGATATTTCTGCCTTGCCTCCTCGGTGTCTGCTTCAATATAATCGGTAATGCCATTCACCAGGGCATGCTTCAGTCTTTCCTCGACAGAGGCACCTCTCCAGGCATCATCCTTTTTTTCTTCCTTGTCCTTTGCTTTTACGGTCTCCGCAAAGCTTACCAGCCGCTCGGTAGCATCGGGTCTGCGGTTCAGCACCACATCCTCGCAGAGCTCACGGAGCTGCGGCTCTATCTCATCATAGATCTGGAGCTGCCCGGCATTCACGATGCCCATGTCCATACCCGCCCGTATGGCGTGATACAGAAAAACGGCATGGATCGCCTCCCGCACGGGGTCATTGCCCCTGAAGGAGAAGGACACGTTGCTCACGCCCCCGCTCACCCGGGTAAGGGGCATTCTCTGTTTTATGATGCGGGTGGCTTCAATAAAATCTACCGCATAATTGTTGTGCTCCTCGATGCCGGTAGCCACCGCAAATATGTTAGGGTCGAATATGATATCCTGGGGTTTGAAGCCTACCTTTTCCGTCAGGATCTTATAGGCGCGCTCACAGATGGTGACCCGGCGCTCCAGCGTATCAGCCTGTCCCTGCTCGTCGAATGCCATTACGATAACAGAGGCGCCGTAGTCACGGCAGATATGAGCCTGCTCGATAAACTTCTCTTCTCCTTCTTTCATGGAGATGGAGTTCACGATACACTTCCCCTGCACGCATTTCAGTCCTGCTTCGATAATGGAGAACTTGGAGGAATCGATCATGATCGGGATCCTGGCAATATCCGGCTCGCTCTGCAGGAGATTAAGGAAGGTGGTCATTGCCTTCTCGCCATCGAGCAGGGCGTCGTCCATGTTCACATCCAGGATCTGGGCGCCCCCCTCTACCTGCTGCCGGGCTACGGAAAGGGCTTCTTCGTATTTATTCTCGCGGATGAGGCGGGCAAACTTCTTTGAGCCGGTCACGTTGGTACGCTCACCAACATTGATAAAGTTGCTTTCCGGGCGCACGACCAGCGGCTCAAGTCCGCTGAGGCGCAGGAATGGTTGAATGGTAGACATTGGTAATTAAAAATGCTTCTAAACAGTAGCTGCAAAGGTATGGTCTATTGCACACTTATTTATTTATCATATCCAGGAACTGTGCTTCGGTTAATATGGTCACCGTTCCTAATTTCTTTGCTTTCTCCAGCTTCGAGCCGGCATCCTCTCCCACCACCAGGAAGTTGAGCTTACTGCTTACGCCGCTGACGATGCTGCCTCCTTTCTCTTCTACCATCGCCTCGGCATCGCTGCGCTTGAACTGGCTGAGGGTGCCCGTAAACAGGAAGGTCTTGCCTGACAGGGCGCCGTCGGCAACGGTGTGTCCTTTATGATGGTTGGAAAGGTTGACCCCTGCCGCTTCCAGCCCTGCGATCAGTGCTTTGTTTTCTTCCAGGCTAAAGAAGTCTGCGACCGTGGTTGCCACCTTCGGACCCACATCTTCCAGGGTCGTGAGCTTTTCGGCATCCCAGTCGCAAAGCTCGCTCAGGTGCCCGACGGCATGTGCCAGGGTCTTTGCCATGGTCTCGCCCACGTGGCGGATGCCCAGTCCGTAGATCACCCGGTTCAGCGGCTGCTTCTTGGAGTTCTCGATTGCCGCCTGCAGGTTCGTAACGGACTTCTCGCCGAACCCTTCCATACCCCGGATCCGGCTCCAGTCGATCCGGTACAGGCTGGGGATATCCGTAATGATGCCCAGGCTGTAGAATTTCTTTACGTTCGATTCGCCCATGCCCCGGATGTCCATTGCATCCTTGCTGCAGAAATGGATCAGTCTCTCCACCACCTGCGAGGGACAGGAGATATTGATGCAGCGCCATACTGCCTCGTCCTGCGGCTTTTCCAGCGGCTGCCCGCAGTCGGGGCAATCGGTTGGAAATACGATCGGCTCCTCGGTGCCGTCCCGCAGCTCGGTCAGCGGCTTTACGATATAGGGGATCACATCGCCCGCTCTTTCCACGAGCACCGTATCGCCGATGTGCAGGTCTTTTTCCCGGACGATATCTTCATTGAACAGGGAAACGGAGGTAACGGTCACACCGCCTATCGGCACGGGATCGATCTTGGCCACCGGTGTGATCGAACCGGTCCTTCCGACCTGGAACTCGACCCGCCGCAGCCTGCTTGTCGCCTGCCGGGCGCGGAACTTATAGGCCACCGCCCAGCGCGGATGGTGAGAGGTCATTCCCATTTTCTCCTGGAGGTCGAAATGGTTTACCTTGATCACCAGCCCGTCCACCTCGTAAGGCAGGTCGTCCCGGCGGGTTTCAAACTCCTCGCAGAAGGCGATGACCTCATCTATGTTCTTAAAGCGCTTCATTTCCTTCACAGGGGTAGGGAAGCCGAGGTTATAGAGATATTGCAGGGAATCGTAGTGGCTGTGAAGCGGTCCGGGTATATCCCTGCCACGGTCCAGTGAATAATCGCTGATATGGTAAAGTACCGCCGAGAGCCTGCGCTTTCTTACCTCTCCGGGATCCAGAATGCGCAGGGTGCCGGAGGCGGCATTGCGGGGATTGGCCAGGGGCGAAAGTCCTTCTTTTGCCCGCTGCTCATTGAAGGCGGCGAATACTTCCTTATGGATCACCACTTCACCCCGGATCTCTATCTGCCCGATACCGTCCTTATCGAAAGGGGCCGTCAGCGGGATGGAACGGATCTGCCGGATATTCGTGGTGATCTCTTCGCCCATTACTCCGTCGCCCCGGGTGGCGCCGCGCACCAGCCTGCCGTTCTCATAGATCAGGGAAACGCTGGCACCGTCATACTTCGGCTCCGCGCAGTATTCGATATCGTTGGTTCCGGCAGCCTCCCGGCACTTCCGGTCCCAGTCGCGCAGGTCGTCTGCATTATATGTATTGTCCAGACTGAGCATAGGCACCAGGTGGACAACCGGCGGGAATTTCTCGCTCAGCCCCATGGCGACCCTTTGTGTCGGGGAATCGGCAGTTACCTGCTCGGGATATTTTTCTTCCAGCTCTTTCAGCTTTTTGAACAGCGAGTCGTATTCGAAATCGGAGAATACAGGCTCACTCTGCACATAATATTTCCAGTCGGCATAGTTGATCACCTCCCGCAGCCCGGTGATGACGGCCTCTTCGTTTTTATCAGTTGCTTTCAGCAGGGACTTGCCTTCTTCATAAAGTCGTTTTTCCTGTTCCGGTGTGTACATAGTGCTAAGATACTACCGCTTCGGTTGCCGGTAAAGCCTTCCGGGAAGTCATTTGCGCAATGAAGGTATGCTGAACCCTACTAAAGTCGGGAAAGGTCTTGCTGATGAAAGGCAAAGGGCATAATGGTGTCGTAAGTGGTAAGTCATAAGTCGTAAGTGGCAGGTGTGAAGGCGAAGTTGCGGTATTCCCCGATGTAATCGGAATCTGCAGTGCCGGATCAATTCTTAGTTCCGTCAAAGTAAAAAAGCGGGTCATTCCGAACGATGCCCGGTGAAGAGAAAAGGAAAGCTGCCCTGAGGAACCCGTGCGAATAAGGGAAAAGCTGGATCCTGGAACTGACAGCTAATTATTGCCTGCACTTTTCCCGGACGTGAATTCCTTAAGGCCATGTCCGGCAGTAACAAAGAAATGTCTGCCCGTATGGAACACGAATTACCCCGCACTACTCCGAACCATACCCGAATCCAATACGCCACAGGGAATAGCAGACAGCATAAGACCGGCCTGAATACTGCCAGGTTCATCCGACCCCGGATGGTATTTCTTTGTGATCTACAGTTTACTGAACATTGCCATTGAGCGGTTGTTGACGAGGACAAAATAGGTGCCCGGCGCCAGGCTGCCTACGGGCAACGTTACGTGCCTGTCAGCGGCACCTGTTTTCCATTCCTTTACCCGCCTTCCCTGGGCATCAATAATGGTGACGGCGCTGAGGGGAAATGCTGCATTGATCGTGAGCTGATCGGAGGCAGGGTTCGGATAAACCATCAGCTCGTTTTCAGATCCTGCCTGCGACGCGGAACGGCGGAACCAGCCGGTGGTATCTTCCGTGCAGGTTACCGTATCGGTAAGCGTCTGGCTGCAGCAGGGACTGGAGCCCGCCAGGAAGTTCATATTCACGGCATGGGCTGTCACCGAAGCCACAGCGGTCTGCCCGGCAGGCACAAAGAACGATCTTGTTTCGGAGGTGGAAGAGGTATGACTGACGAAGGGAGCCTGTCCCGGGAGGTTCCATTCATACCCGATAATGGTATTGCCGGATCCGGCATTGACGGTAGCACTAAACATACTGTAGCCTCCGGCACTGCCGGTATAGGTCAGCTCCAATCCTGTGCTGGAATCGCGGAAACAGGTATTGTTGCAGACATTCCTGGGCTCGCAGCGGTTGGCAACCAGCTTATAGTCGGTTGCGAAAATACTACCCGATATATTGACACCCAGGGTACTGCTATCCACCTTGCGCAGGTCTACCTTGATGCGATGCCAGCCTGGGGTAAGAGTGGTATTGTAATTGACGACATCGGCGTTGGCGAGCACGTAATTCGGAATATTGTTGGGACAAAAGTTGAAGCTGGCAATGTTCGTGTTGTCCAGCCATACTTTATCTACGATATCGTCGGAAAGAATGGACATATTGACCGATGCCTGTACCGGCATGCTGTCGCAGACATAGAATGAACGTTCGAACCGGTAAGGATTACCGCTGGCACCGCCCAGGCAACCGAAACCACCGGTCCAGTTATTGACGGTTGAGGAAGCATTCGGAAAGGGTGTGATATACTGGCTGACCCCCGGTGCGGAGAACTCGTTCCATAAAAAGTTGGCGGATGCAGGACTGACGACGTAGGCGCAGTAAGGGGGCGTATAGGCGGCCGGCGTGCCTGATGGCAGCATAGTAACCTGCCAGTACTCGTCCAGGCTCCCAGCGGCATATTCTGTGCTGGCCGACCAGTTGTAGCCTGTATTCAGATTGATCCGGTTGTCGAGACAGGTGCTGACGCATTTCTGGGCGCTGATGTTGTTGGCTGTGGCAATCAGGGCTAACGTAATGATAGATTTTTTCATGTCAGGCGGACTATTAGAGCGAAGAATTTATAGCTCGAAAACATAGACTCTGAATGAGTCTGCTGTAAAGGGAAACAATAACCAGGTAGCAGTCAATGTGAAAAACCCTGTACTTTAATTGGTGCTTTTCACGATAGAAAACCTGCAGAATATACCCTAATCCCGCCTGTTTAGTGACCGGCCAAACGATTGCCGGTACAGGCGAACGGGTCCGGGTACCTGATTTATTACTGCCGATTGTACCCTTGTCAGGAAGACAGTTAACCGCCTGGAGCATTCATGCAATAAGCTGCTTTGTTATCCGTTGATATTCCGTTCACCGGCCTGCGGGCAGAAACGGAGGGAAAGGAGGCGGTGCTTATTGTTCATTTACAAAACAGGTCCTCCTGCAACAGTTCCTTTTTCCCGTTTTGCTTTTTGCCGGTGCCAGCGTTTCGGCGCAGACCACCACGCTGAAAAATTTTGACGTGCGCCGCACCGGCGAAACTGTGCTGCTCGGCTGGTATGTAAAGTCGTACAATACCTGCTATGACGCCGTCATTCACCGGTCCTCCGACAGCATCTATTTTGATCCTGTCGGCACCATCTACGGCATCTGTGAATGGGATACCGCCACGCATTTTTATTCCTGGGAAGATAAGGCGCCGCTCCCCGGCACTGCCTGGTATTATGTGGAGCTAAGCAACCTGGTGCGCAGTGATATCCGGAAAATTAGCGGTGCTGCCGGGGAGATCCGGCTGGCTCCCAATCCCTGTAATGAAAAAGCAATGCTGTATTTCTCAAATCCGGATCGGCAACAGATCAGACTTACGCTTACGGATGCGGGCGGAAAACAATGGCTGGCGATGGAAACAAGGGAAAGCCAGGTGGAACTGCAGACAGAGAGGCTCCCCGGAGGTATATACTTATTAGGGGCAGTGAGCACCGACGGAAAGCTGCATATTATGGAAAGACTGTCTGTATTCCATTAAAAGCACGGAGGGGAAAAACTCAGGCTGCGGTCGCTCTTTCAAGCAGCCGGATAAGATCGTCGGGCACCAGGGGCTTGGTCAGATAGTCGAACGCCCCCATACGGATGATCTCGACCGCCTGCTTTACGTCGGAATAACCCGTAATGACAACAAATACTACCCCCGGGTCGGTTTCCTTCAGGGCTTTAAGGATGTCTTTTCCGTCATGGTCCTCCAGCTTGAAATCGCAGAGTACGGCATCGTAGCTGCCGGTGCGGAACTTGTCGATTCCTTCCTGCCCGGTATGTACCGCATCTACCTCAAATTGCTTTCTGCCCAGGAATGTCCGGAGCAACATACACATATCCCTATCGTCCTCAATCAGCAAAATCTTCGAAGCCATATCAATTTGTGGAAAAGCTGGTTAGCGCAGCTCTTACACGGGTATGATATACAATCGTGTGCCACGGGAAAAAAGGGCGGAATGATGAGCCCGGAGGGCGTAAAATGTATTGTATTCCTGAACAGATGTTATATACCGGCAATTGCATTCAGGGCTCTTTTTACATCGTAGCGTACTGCCGGGGTACGGGGAAGGAAAGCCGCCAGAAGTCGTAGATAACACCCATGAGCTTTGGATAAAGTTCTACGGTAGAAGGTTTCGCAAAATATCCATTACAGCCTGCGCCATAGCAGGCGGCAAGGTCCCGCTCATCAGTAGCGCCGGAAAAGACAATGACCGGGATATGGCTGAAAACTTCATTGCTTTTGATATCAGCGATCAGCTCCAGTGCGGTGGAATCATGCAGGTAATAGTCAGTAATAATAAGTCCCGGCAGAAGATGGCGCTGGTGACGGGCAGACTGATGGATCTCGTGCAGGTACTGCCAAAGGCTTTTACGGTCGGAAAAGGTGAGTAGCGGATTTGGCACACCAAGCTCCCGGAAGCTGTTTTGGATAAGAATGATATCTTCAGGGCTGTCCTCCAGAATAAGGACCGGCAAGGAACTCTTCATATGATTCGGTTGAATAAAGTCCTATGGCCGGCTCAGACTGGATATAAATATAGGAAAAACCTAAAACATTCAACAGGTTAACCCTGCAATTTATCCTGCCAACCCCCGTCCTTGACGACTGACATCTTCTTTTTGAATACGGGCATGGGCTGTTGAACAATGTGTTAACCAACAATATTCTGCACCTTATACAGATTCATGGCACCAGGGAAGTGAAATCGGCTGGTAAGGCAGAATCACGTGGTTCCGTGCAAACCCATTTCGCTGACCAACAGGGAATAAGAGGCTGCCGCATTATGACGGTCTATGACCGTAGCAAAAACTACCTGAAGTTGCGGCCGCCAAAGAACAGTTCGCCTTGCGCAGCCTGCTGTACCCTTTTGTCCCGGGTCTTATAGCTTTGATCGTCAGCTTCTTTCTCGTCGGCCCGGGATGTGGTCATCAGGGGCGGCTCCTCACCGGCAGGGGTACCGAGTTCCCGGAGCAGCACAGACAGGTTGAAGCATTTGGTTGCCACCACATGGATCACCTCACCTTCTATCTGCAGCGTTCCCTCTACCATGAGCAGTGCAGACTGTATGATCTCCTTCCGGTACTTGTCGAAGGTCTGCTGCCATACGACAAGGTTAGCGCAGCCGGTTTCGTCCTCGATAGTGATAAAGCAAACCCCTTTGGCAGTGCCCGGTCTTTGACGCACCAGTATAAGTCCTGCTACCCGCACCGGCATACCGTTCTTCAGTCCGGAAAGTTCATTGGCAGGGGTAATATTCAGAACCGCCAGCCGGGAGCGTACAAAGCTGACGGGGTGCGCCTTCAGGGAGAGCGCAAGGGCGGCGTAATCATGCACTACATGTTCCGAAAGGCTCATTGCCGGCAGTTCGATGCCGATCTCCCCTGCCCCTTCGGGAGACTGTCCGGTAAACATGCCACCCGGCTTATCAGCCAGCGCAGAGACTTCCCAGAGTGCCTGCCGCCGGTCGAGTCCGAGGGAACGGAAGGCGTCCGCATCAGCCAGCTTTTCCAGTGCAGCAGCCGGCACCCCGGCATCCGACAACTGCGCTACGCTCTGAAAAAGTTGCTGCCGGGCCGCCAATAACAGCTGCATATCATTCTCTTTTAAACCGCTTATCTGCCGGAAGCCCAGGCGAACCGCATGGTACCTGCCGGATGTTCCCTCTTCCAGTGTATTATCCCAGCCGGAATAATTTACGTCCACTTCTCTCATTTCCACTCCATGCTTACGGGCATCGATAACGATCTGTGCCGGCTGGTAAAAGCCCATGGGCATAGAATTGAGCAGCGCACAGGCAAACACATCGGGGTAGTAGCATTTGATCCAGGAGGAGACATAGACCAGCAGGGCAAAACTGGCCGCATGGCTCTCCGGGAAGCCATAGCTGCCGAAGCCTTCCAGCTGCCGGAATACCCGCTTTGCGAACGTTTCATCGTAGCCCCGGGATACCATGCCCTCCACAAGTTTTTTCTCAAACCGGCTCACCATACCCTTAGCCTTGAAAGTAGCCATGCTTCGGCGCAGCTGGTCTGCCTCAGCCGGGGTAAAGCCGGCAGCGACGATCGCTATTTCCATTGCCTGTTCCTGGAAAAGGGGAACGCCAAGCGTCCTGCCCAGAATCTCCTCCAGCTCTTTCGACGGATAGGTAACAGGCTCCTTGTTGGTACGTCTGCGCAGGTAAGGATGCACCATATCTCCCTGTATGGGCCCGGGCCTTACAATGGCCACCTCGATCACCAGGTCGTAAAAACATTTCGGCCTCAGCCGGGGCAGCATGGACATCTGCGCCCGGCTTTCTATCTGGAATACCCCTACTGTATCCGCATGGCTGATCATTTCATAGACCGCCGGCTCCTCCGTCTTATTGATCTCAGCAATGGAAAGCTCTTTTCCGTAATGTTCTTTGGCCAGGTCAAACGCCTTCCGGATACAGGTAAGCATGCCCAGTGCCAGCACATCCACTTTCAGAAAGCCCAGGGTTTCTATATCGTCCTTGTTCCACTCGATGCAGGTGCGGTTTTCCATTCTTGCGTTAAGGATGGGGCATAGATGGAACAGCTTTTCCCTGGTAATGACGAAGCCCCCTGTATGCTGCCCCAGCTGACGGGGAAAGCCGATGTACTGGTGTGTGAGCTCCATTGTTTTTTTGAGGTGGGCATCGTCGGGATTAAAGCCGTTCTCTATGATCTTTTCCCGGTTGATGTCTTCGCTGAACCAGAATACGGAGCCCGAAAGCCGGCTGATCGCATCCTGTGAAAGTCCCATAGCCTTGCCTACATCGCGGATGGCTCCTTTTGAATGGACCTGGGTTACGGTGGCAACGATAGCGGCCCGGTCACGTCCGTATTTTTCGAAGATATACTGCATCACTTCCTCTCTGCGTTCATGTTCGAAATCAACATCTATATCCGGCGCCTCATCCCGCGCATCCGACATGAACCGGGCAAAGAGCAGGCGAAACTTCGTAGGGTCTACAGAAGTAATACCCAGGCAGTAGCAGACCACGGAGTTGGCGGCAGATCCCCTTCCCTGGCAAAGGATATTCCGCTCCCTGGCAAACCGCACGAAATCATAGACAGTGAGGAAATAAGAAGCATAGTTCTTACGCTCAATGAACGTGAGCTCCTCCCTGATCTGCGCTGCTACCTTATCGGGAATGTTATTGCCAAACCTTTCCGCCGCACCTTCCCAGGTACGGAGCACCAGCTCTTCCTGCGGCTTGCGTCCTTCACTGCATATCTCTTCGGGGTAAACATATTCCAGACTGTCCAGCGAGAACAGGCTGGCGGCTGCGATCTCCTGTGTGTTCGCTATTGCTTCAGGGTATTGCGCAAAAAGACGAAGCATCTCTTTCTGCGGCTTCAGGTACCGCTCCGCATTCTGGTGCAGTCTGAATCCGGCCTCGTGGATGGTGCATTTTTCGCGAATGCAGGTCAGCACATCCTGGAGCTCCCGCCTCTCCGGGATATGGTAGTGCACATCGTTGGTGGCCACCAGGGGGATGCCCAGCCTTTCCGAAAGCTGCGCCAGCCTGTAGAGCCGCTTATTGTCATTAGCCTGGTAGCTCCTGTTGGCGGCCAGGTAAAGCCGGTTCCCCAATGCCTCCTTGTATGCCTCGAGCGCCTGCGTGAAATCTGCGTCGAACCGGTAAGAAGCATTGAGCAGCGGTGGCGGCACGGCGATAAACCGGATACCTTCCGACAGCAGGTAAACATCTTCACGGTACAGCACGCATTTTCCCTTTTCCGTGCGCAGGTTGCCAACAGAAAGCAACTCGGATAATCTGGCATATGCATTCTTATCTGCAGGATAGGCCAGCAGGGAAGGACCATCTGCCAGATCGAGCCGGCAGCCAACGATAATGCGGATATCCCTGCCCCTTGCAGCAGCGTGTGCCCGCACGATGCCGGCAAGTGTGTTCCTGTCGGTAATGCCGATCTCCTTATAGCCCAGGGCGATGGCCTGCTCCACGATCTCTTCGGGATGGGAGCCACCTCTGAGGAAGCTGAAATTTGTTGTTACCTGCAGTTCCGTATAGCTCATCTCTGTTCTTATTTTTTCAGGCAAAGAATCCATGCAGAAACCAGCGGGGGGTTGTAGCACCATAATGCCCGGACCGGAACAGCCAATACCTCCTGCCCGCTTCATCCTCTACGGCATAATAATCCCGGTACTCTCCCCGCTGCAGCCACCATTCCTGCTCGATGCGTTCCGGTCCGTCTGCCTTCCGCACCCGGTGCAGCATGCCATTATACCGGAAATGCATGGGCGGATAATCCGGCAGGGGCACTGCCACCTCCACAGGCTCCGGCTTCGGCAGGAGGTGTACCGGTCTTGGCAGATCGACACGCCATTCCGTTGCGGGCTTTTCATCCAGCGATGCGGCCGCTCTTGCCGACCGTTCCGGCCAATAATGCTCGGCTGGCAGGTAACGGAATACCGATCTATCTCCCAGCCGGCAGACAAGCCTGTCAACCAGCTCTGCCAGCTTGTCATCGTTTACGCTGTTGCTATGCCACAGTGCTTCCTGTGCCGCAGTGGCGCTTTCCACAACCGGCGCCTCAAGCAGGAACAGCTCAAAGCCAAGATCAGGCTCAAGGGAAGAAATGCGGATATCGAAGAGCCGGAACAGGTGTGCCACATTATGGGAAGGCCGGCTGGTTCCAATTGTGATCTGCTGGACATTGCCGTCTATGCGATAACTTTTGAACACTGCCCGGCGCAATCCTTTTTCTTCTGCCGCCAGGCGCCTGCAAAGCATTTCCAGCAATTGCTGCAAAGCTATCTCAATACCTGTTGCCGTCCTTATGGGCTCCGGGCAGGGCAGGCGCTCAGCGTAAGGCTGCACGGGCTGTACAGGCTGAAGGGGCTCAAACTCCTGTCCCAGCGCCTGGTCCAGCCGGGAAATGAGCTGCTGCCCGAAGCGGCGGTGCAGGGCCCTGCGCGGCATTTTGGTGAAGTTGCCGATCTCGTACAATCCCAGCTTCTGCAGCTTTTCAGTGATGTTCGAGGACAGCCGCAGCGCCGCTGGCGGCAATGGCATTATCGCCTGCAGTTGTTCGCCAGGCGCTATGATACATCCGGTTCTTCCATACCGGGAAATGGCCCAGGCAGCGCCAATGGTATCAGCCATCCCTCCCCGGCAATCGAAGCCCAGCTGCCGCAGCTTAGCGAGAATATCGCCCAGGTATCTTTCTTCTCCTCCCCATAAATGGGCGCAGCCGCTTGTGTCCAGGAGCAGTCCGTCCGGCAGGTCAATACCAGCGATAGGAGTGAACCTCAGGCACCATTCTGCCAGCCAGCAAAGCAGCTTTTGTTCCAGCCCGGGAATATGGTCAATAACCTGGAGACCGGGAAGGGCTGCCCTTGCATCGGCTATCGCCATACCTGTGCGCACCCCGCATTGTTCGGCTTTAAGGCTCGCCGCACGGATCACCATTCTTCCATGCTCCGGTGCCGCCAATACAAACGGCTGCCCTCTCAGCTCCGGCAGGCGCCGGACGATCCTGTCTGTGATCAGATGGGGAAACCATATAGCTGCATATCGCTTTGCCATTGCTTACCCAGCTTTACGTGTGCTGATACTGGGAACAGTAAACACCGTTGCCGGCGTCAGCTGTCTGAAGCCGCCTTCCTCCCAGCTTATCTGCCAGGAGCCTGGCCGTCCGTTGCGGACTTTCAGCAGGTCCGCCTGCCATCTGGGAAAGCCTAGACCCGGCATACCGCCCATTTCGCCGGGCAGGGGGCTTATCTTCCAGCGCGATACGCAGGCGATTGTGTTTTCATTCTTTGAACTCACCCGATGGATAAAACCTGTCACATTGCTTTTCTCCACCGCAAGCTGCAGCCGCCGCGACTCTGCAAAGCTGATCTCAGGCAGCTCTCCGATAGCAGCCGACAATACCTCGCATTTAAGCGCCTCCTCAATGGCCCATAATGCCTCCCTCGGATGGGTCACATCAATAAAGATGATCCGCTCCGGCCGGATGCCGAACAACTTCAGTGCCGGCGGGAATATGAAACGTTTTGTGCTGATCCAGAGCGCAGCGCCGTCTTCTTTCATCAGACAGCTAAGCAGTCCTGCTATAAAGCCGTTGGATGCCGCCGCATCTTCTCCTGTGCTGCTCAGGAACTCATGGATCGCGCCGGTGGGAAAGCTCCCGTATGGAAAGGCTTCTTCCAGCTCTTTAAGTCCTGTATCTATGCGCTGGTTCCCGCCCGGTTTTTTTAAACCTCCCAGTGAAAGTACCTGCTTTTCAAGTTCCCTGATAAGATCGGATTTGGAAGAAGATGCTTGCATAGAAAGATAGTTTTGTTACTTTTGGAAACAATGCGTTGTTTCCAATAATAGCTAAGCTCTATGTCAGACACAAGAATTTTTTTCCACAGCAACATCCGCCTGCTTCGCGAAAGAAGGCAGTTAAGCCAGGAAGAAGTGGCTGCCAGACTAGGTATGACCCGCAACAAGCTGCAGGCCCTGGAGTCGGGAAAAACAGTGAATCCTTCCGCGGTGGATCTTATCGCATTCTCAGAATTCTTTAAGGTAAGCCTGGACAGCCTGATGAAGGTTGACCTCTCGAAGCTGGGCGCTTTTCAGCTGCACGAGCTCTTGTCCGGCAATGATGTATATATGCGGGGCACCAATATCCGGGTGCTGGCAATAACTGTGGATAAAAACAATAAGGAGAATACGGAGTATGTGCCGGTAAAGGCGAAAGCAGGCTACCGGGCGGGCTATAACGATCCGCAGTTCCTGGCTACCCTGCCTAAATTCTCCCTGCCCAATCTGCCGAAGAACGGCACCTACAGGATGTTTCCCACCACGGGCGATTCCATGCTGCCGATACCCGAAGGCAGCGATGTGATCGCACAGTATGTGCAGG